>JAEEGL013274903.1_pt1 | contig 58783 bp, 66 predicted proteins | sample 9134231 | NCBI WGS metagenome assembly JAEEGL01 (sample SAMN16246548, study PRJNA631951) | gut metagenome | biome: gut microbiome; feature: rumen; material: fiber-attached | host: Bos | place: Iran: Karaj | collected 2018-10
ACCTTTTGTCCCATACTAAGCTACCTCCTTACCATCAGTTACATATACTACGATATGACTTGTTCTCTTGTCATGTCTATCAACATTTCCACGAGAAGCAAATTGAATTCTCTTATAAATAGGTCCTGGATTAATGAAACATTTACTTATTTTTAAGTCTTTTTCATCAGCGCCATTATTATTAACAGCATTAGCTACAGCAGAATTTAAAACTTTTAATATTAATCTTGCAGATTTAGTATTAGTGTTTTCTAAAATTCCACGAGCATCAGCAACATTTTTGCCTCTGATTAGATCCATCGTCATTCTAGCAAGACGAGGTTTAACCATAGCAGTTTTATGAATTGCGTATGTTTCCATTATTCCTCCTACTCTTTATTACCAGCATGACCACTGAATTTACGAGTTAATGCAAATTCACCTAATTTATGGCCTACCATTTCTTCAGTTACATAAACAGGTATAAAGTCTTTTCCATTATGAACCGCTATTGTATGACCTACGAATTCAGGGAAAATAGTACTTCTTCTTGACCAAGTTTTAATAACTGTTTTCTTATTTTCTTTATTCATTGCAACGACCTTTTTCATTAAACTATCGTCTACAAAAGGTCCTTTCTTTAAACTTCTTGCCATGTTTCCTCCTATTTAGACTTTCTACTCATAATAAGCTTATTTGAAGCTTTCTTAGGATTACGAGTTTTATGACCAAGTGCAGGTTTACCCCAAGGAGTAAGTGGGCTCTTTCTTCCGATAGGAGCTCTACCTTCACCACCACCATGAGGGTGATCGTTAGGGTTCATAACAGATCCACGGTTTGTAGGTCTGATTCCCATATGTCTTTTTCTTCCTGCTTTTCCTAAATTAACTAGGCTTATGTCTTCATTTCCAACTTCACCAACTGTTGCAAAACATACACCAAGAATTTTTCTTGTTTCACCAGATTGAAGTCTTACGATAACATATTTACCTTCTCTACCAAGGATTTGAGCAGAAGTTCCAGCACTACGGCATAATTCTGCACCCTTACCTGGACGAAGTTCTAGATTGTGAACTAGAGTACCTACTGGAATATTTTGAAGTGGAAGTGCATTTCCAACTTTAATATCAGCATTTTCTCCGTTTTCAATTATTGAACCAACAGTTAAACCTTTTGGAGCAATAATATATCTTTTTTCACCATCTTTGTAGTTTATTAAAGCTATATTAGCTGTTCTGTTTGGATCGTATTCAATAGTAGCAACACGTCCTGTAATACCAACTTTATCTCTTTTAAAATCGATAACACGATATTTTTGACGATTACCACCACCAATGTGACGAACGGTCATTTTACCTTGGTTATTACGTCCACCAGTCTTTTTAACTTTCTTTAATAAACTTTTTGTAGGAGTTTTAGCAGTAATATCTTCATTAACTAATGTAGACATTCCTCTTAAGCCATTTGTAATTGCTTTAAATTTCTTAATAGCCATATTAACCTCCTATTAAAGTTCGATAGAAGAACCATCTTTTAATGTAACTATTGCCTTCTTGTAAGTCTTTGTTCTTCCAGCGTACTTTCCTACTCTTCTTCTTTTAGATTTTGTATTTAAAGTATTAACTTTAACAACTTCTACTTTAAATGCATCTTCAATGGCATTTTTAATTTCATCTTTAGTAGCATCATTTGTTACCTTAAATGTATATACATTATTACTTCTTTCAGCCTTTGATTTTTCAGTAATAACTGGTGCAATAATAATATCACTATAATGTTTCATTATTTAAGCACCTCCTCAACTTGTGCTAAACTTTTTTCATCAATAACAACATAGTCAGCATCAACAACATCATATACATTTACTTCATCAGCAAATAGAACTAAAGCAGTTGGTACATTTCTTGTTGCTAAATATAATTTGTCAGCATCTTCGTCAGCAACAAATAACACTTTTCCAGATAATTTTAAATCATTATATAATGTCTTAATATCTTTAGTTTTGTTACTTTCAATTGCTAATGAATCAACAACAATAAATTTCTTTTCATTAACTTTTTCTGTTAAAGCACTTCTTAAAGCTAATAATCTCTCTTTACGATTTATTTTAAATGAATAATCTCTAGGATTAACTCCCATTGATATTCCGCCGCCACGCCATTGTGTAGCACGGATAGAACCTTGTCTTGCACGACCAGTTCCTTTTTGTTTCCAAGGCTTTCTTCCGCCTCCTGAAACCTCACTTCTAGTTTTAGTCTTTGCAGTACCTTGTCTTGAAGCATTAAGTTGAAGTCTAATTTCCTTCTTCATACTTAATTCATTTACTTCAACACCAAATACAGTGTCTGCCAATGTAATATCTTTAACTTTTTCGCCTTTTAGGTTTTTAATACTTATCTTTGTCATTTCTTAAATCCTTTCCAAACTACTTAGTTTCTTCTTCATTAGCAGTTTCAGTTTCCTCTACCACTTCTTCAGCAGTTTCTTCAACTGGAGTTTCTACAACTTCTTCAGTTACTTCTTCAACTGGAGTTTCTTCTTTAACTTCATCAACTACAGTTTCAGTTGTATACTCAACTAATTCCTTAACATTTTTCTTGCGACTGTTTTTAACCGCAGATTTAACTAAAACTAATGAATTTTTAGCTCCTGGAACATTACCACTTACTAAAATGTAATTTTCAGCAACGTTTACATCTATTACTTCAAGATTTTGAATTGTAATAGTGTCACATCCCATATGTCCAGGTAATATTTTACCCTTTAATACTCTTTTTGGAAGCATAGTACCAAGTGAACCAGGTCCTCTATGATAATGTGATCCATGAGTCATAGGTCCTCTTGATTGATTGTTACGTCTAATTGTTCCTTCAAAACCTTTTCCTTTTGAAGTTCCAGTAACGTCTACTATTTCTCCTTTTTCAAATACATCAGCACTAATCGCATCTCCAACGTTATAAGTTCCCTCATAGTCTCTTATTTCTTTTAAGAAGCGCTTAGGAGTTGTATTAGCTTTTTTAGCATTACCGATTTCGGCTTTGCTAGCATTTTTTTCTTTCTTTTCAAATACGCCAAGTTGAATAGCATTATAACCATTCTTTTCATTTGTCTTAACTTGCATTACTACATTTGGTTGAACTTCAATAACTGTAACAGGAATTAAAGCACCATCTTTAGTAAATACTGAAGTCATTCCAACTTTGCGTCCTAAGATTCCTTTCATAATTTTTTCCTTCCTTTTCCTTATAATTTAATGTTGATGTCAACACCACTTGGTAAATCTAAGTGGGTAAGTGCATCTACTGTTTCCTTGCTTGGGTTCTTAATATCAATTAATCTCTTGTGAGTTCTTCTTTCGAATTGTTCACGCGCATCTTTGTACTTGTGTACAGCTCTTAATACAGTAAATTTTTCAACTTCTGTAGGAAGAGGTACAGGTCCAGATATTTCGCCCCCAGTTCTTTTTACCGTTTCGCATATTTTACCAGCAGCTACATCTAAAACTCTGTGATCATATGCTTTTAGTGTAATACGAACCATCTCTTTTGACATTCTTACACGTCTCCTTTCGCCTATATCTAGTATAGACTTGCTCGATGCAAATTACCTGATATCAAGAAACGGTTTTAACAACTTATCCGTGTGTATCAGCAACCTCGCACGTCCACGCAGTCATACAAAATCAATTCTATCACAATATTTACGATAAAATCAAGCAAAAATGCATATTTTTTCAAAAAAATAATGCTCTTTACATAAAGCATTATTTATTAATGATTAATGAACCTTCTTTTATTTCCTCAGGAATCTTTATTTCCATGTAATCAAGTACAGTTGCAGCATAATTAGCGATGGTCCCACCTTCTTTTATTTCCAATTTATCATCACTAATAATAAATGGCACTAAAGAGGAGCACTTCTCCGGATGCTTTACATTATCACATCTTCCGTGATCGCTAATAAATATTATAGTATAGAAATTGTTCTCTGCCTCTTCTATTAGCTTTGCTAGACAAACATCAACACTCATACACGCCTGAACTGCCATATTCAGGTCACCTTTTAAACCAAATTCATCTAAGTTTGCAAAGTTTGCAACTATATACGTGTAATCTTTTTCCATTAAGTCTATAACTCGTTTTGTTATATCGACGATGCTCATTTCAGGCCTTTCTTTATTACCATCAATCTTAATGCGATCACAATCCGGGATTTTCTTTTGCGTACTATCAAATGATTCAAATAATATATCGGCTTTTTCGTTCTGTGCAACTCTAGCTTGTTTGACATTTAATTTTCCAAGATAAACACCCAAAGAATTACTGTCGTCTTCAAAATCAATAAAATGATTAAAGTGTTCGTCTTTATCAATTTTAAAATAAGTGAACACATTGGTACCTAAGTCACTTATTGCTTTTAATACGGTTAAGTTCTTTAATTCTTCATCAAACCAGATAACATTATCATCCATACTGATATTAACATCTTTCGTTAATATTGCTGGTTTAAGGTTATCAAATGTTACGTTCCAATTTTCATATCTCTTTAAATAATCATTAATACTTTGAAGTGCGGAATTACCTTCGGTTAATACTCGATAGTATTTTTGACATCCTTCATTATTATCATCAGCAAAAAAATTTGAACCCACGATCGAAACGATTTTTTCCTTACTAAAAGCTTGGCAAAACTTTTCTAAGAAATTATTGGATTCTTCATAAGTGATCATGTGAATATAAATATCGCTAAAATTATTCTTTTTCAACTCATTATAGCAATTTACTATATTTTTAATATTGTCCTTTTTTAAAAAGCAAAATAAGTGAGTGGGTTTCGTTTTATATTTTATTAACTTTTGAAATGTTTCATTATCCGTGCAATTATTCCAAAATTCGTTTATTAAAAAAGCCCGTGAATGAAATATTCGACCACCACCAAGAACTTTATGTGCATGGGCGCAGTCAATCTTCTCCGTTGGCAGTAAACCTGTAGCATTTTGTGAAGCGTCTAATAAAGTATGAGGATGATCCTTAAAAAATTGCTCAAAGGTATGCATTTTTGCTAAAGCAATTGCATTATCTTTTGTTTCGCCCCTTACACCAAAACCATCTGCAATAATTGTTAATATCTTTTTCATATTTTGCCTTTTCCTATAAAAATAATGATAACATAATAAAAAAAAGACTGCAACTTAACTAAGTTCGCAATCTTTAACTTTCATTATTTAATAACCTTAATCGATCGGCAATTGTTGATAAAAATTCTGAATTAGTTGGCTTTGATTTTTCACAACTAATACTAAAACCGAATAAATCCTCCATTAAAGTGATATCCCCACGAGCCCAACTTACTTCTATTGCGTGTCTAATAGCTCTTTCAACTCTTGATGGCGTAGTTTCATAACGATAAGCTACTTGAGGATAAATCTCTTTAGTTATTAAGGAAATAGCATCATTATTATAAATCATCGTAATTCCATCCCTAATATATTTATATCCCCTTATATGAGAAGGAATGCCTAGATTATGTAATAACTCACTAATCTTATAATCGATATTTTTCTTTTCGACAATATATTCATCTGTATTAAACGTTAATATTCTCTTTTCAAGAGACTCAAGATTAAATGGTTTAACAAAATAGCCAATAACACCATACTTTGTTAAATCTTTAATAATTCTTTCTTCTTTGTAATGGGAAGTTATTATCGTTTTAATATTAATTTGTTTCTCAAGCAATTTTTCAATCAAGGAATAACCATCCAAAGTTGGAAGCAACATATCCATAATTATAATATCTACTTTCTTTGAGTTGCTTAATAAATATTCCAGTGCCTTTCCACCATCAGAAAATGTTTCTATAATTTCAACATTTGCATTCTGGTTAAAATAATTGGTAATGCAATTTACATCTTCATTGTTATCATCGATAACAATTGTTTTAATAGTTTTGTTCATAAAATCCTCTTTCTCTAAAAGGATTCCTGAAACACGCATAAGTTCATTTTATATCAACTGTTTACAAATTACAACAAAAAGTTTTGTAAATTATTGCAAATAAGTGTAAATCATTGTCGAACCATGTAGAAACATGCGTTACTTTGAATTCTCTTCGATAAAATCTACAGCTTGTAAATGATCTGTACTTATATATTCTAGTGAAGCACCGCCTCCGCTTGAAAGGAAATTAAAGTTCTTTGCTAAGTTAAATTTATTAATTGCTGTTATAGTATCTCCACCGCCAGCAATCTTAAACGCGTTGCTCCGATTAATAAATGTAAATAAATCTTTAGTTCCTTTGGCATATTTGGCTTCCTCAAATTTACCAGCGGTACCATTAATAAAGATTGTATTGCTCATTTTAAAATATTTAATGTATTTATTAATTGATTTTTCTCCTAAATCAAAGATCATGTTATTATCAATAACAAAATCGACTGGTAGAATAATTTTCTTCTCATATTCTTTATATAAGTATCGTAATTCTTCTAAAGTTAATTCATCATTAGTACATAAGCTTTCTCCAACATCATATCCTAAAGCATATAAAAATGAACTAGCTATGCCACCACCTAATAACAAATAATCACACTTAGGTAATAAACCTTTTATATAACCTAGTTTATCATCAACCTTAGCTCCACCCATGAACACAGTAAACGGTTTCTTGATATCTTTAATTACGTGATTTAAATTTTCAATCTCTTCTTTTACTAAGAAACCGAAATATGTAGGCAAATATTTGGAAATACCCGCCACAGATGCATGAGCGCGATGCAATGAACCAAAAGCATCAACAACAAATACATCACCTAATGCGCTCCAATATTTAGCAAGGTTTAAATCATTCTTACTTTCTAATTTTTCTGGATAATCACAATAACGGGTGTTTTCTAATAATACAACCTCTTTGGGTTTTAGTTCCTTACATGTTTTTAATACCTTCATTCCAACTGGATCATCTAAAAACTTTACTTCTTGTTTTAATAATTCTGCCAATCTTTTGGCCACCGGTTCTAAAGTATTTTTAGCTTTATCTTCCCGTGTTTGAACCCGACCTAAATGGCTTAATAATATAAGGCTACAATTATTCTTTAATAGATAATTAATAGTCTCTAAACTTTTAACAATTCTTGTGTCATCGGTAATTTCACCGTTTTCTATTGGAACATTAAAATCACAGCGAACAATTACTTTTTTGTTTTCTATTTTTTCTTGATCAATATATTTCATATATATATACTCCATTTTAAAAAAGATGTTATTTAAACATCTTTCTAGCCGTACGTAACATTTGAGCAGTATAACCCCACTCGTTATCATACCAGGCAACAATCTTGACTAACTGTTTTCCATTATTTTCAACGATAGCGGTAGAACGCCCGTCTACTACGGAACCAAACTTTTTACCAACTACATCGGATGATACAATTGGATCTAGCGTAAATTTAATTGTGTCACCTTGAGCATTATATAAAAGTGTGTTTATTTCCTCAATGGTAGTGTTTCTCTTTAATTCTAATGTAACATCAATTAGAGATCCATCTTTAACTGGAACTCTGTAAGCAATACCATCCATTTTTTCTTGTAAATCAGGAATAACTAAGCCGATAGCCTTCGCAGCTCCTGTAGTAGCAGGAACAATGTTTTCGGCGCACGCTCTTCCTCTTCTGGAAGCAATTCCCTTGCTATGAGAATTATCTAGAACAGATTGATCAGAAGTGTAAGCATGAATTGTAGACATAAAGCCCTTTTCAATTCCAATGTTAGTATTAATAACATTTAATACTGGCGCAAGGCAGTTAGTAGTACAACTAGCAGCACTAACAATATTGTCTTCTGGTTTAAGAGTATTATCATTAACTCCATAAACAATTGTCGGCATTGCATCTTTTCCTGGAGCACTAATCAAAACTTTTTTTGCTCCAGCCGCAATATGTTTTGATGCGCCTTCAACGGAAGTAAAGGCACCCGTACACTCTAATACTAAATCAATATTTAAATCTTTCCATGGAAGTGTAGCCGGATCATCAGAGTTAAAAACTTTAACTCGGGTTTGACCACCTTGACCAGATACTACAAGTTCATCATTTTCAAAACCGATAGAATCCTCATGAAATGTTCCATGAACGGTATCGTATTTAGTTAGATAAGCAAACTCCTCAGCTCCACCGCTTCTTGAGTTAATTGCTACTACCATAAAATCAGGTGATGTAAGCATTTGCCTAAATGCTATTCTTCCTATTCTTCCAAATCCATTAATTGCTACTCTAATCATCATTTCCTCCTATAAATTCCCTAATAATTGAATCTTTGGGAACAAACTCACTATTTATTGTAAAAAATTGTTTTAAAAAGCTTAATAATCTTCTGGCTTCACCGTACCATTCAGAAGTTGAAGGCACCGATAGTAGAAGCGGTGCTGCTAATATTTTTAAAACACCGACCTCGTATGAAAGCGATGTGTTGATTAATCTATTAGCGCGATATACGTGCGGTAAAATATGCTTTTCTTCACCACTACGTACCCGACCCCAGCTTTCTAAAGATTGTTCTACAGAATAACCCCTAGTTCGAAAATCGCGAACAATTCTTCTAATTAAACGCAAATCTTCAGTTGATATATAGTTTTGTTCATCAATACATAATGGCATGTATGGACTGACATAAATATAGTATTTTGTTTCATCATCAATTAATTGAAGCACCGAAGGATGTAGAGCATTAACTCCTTCAAATAACAAAATAGTATCTTCTTGCATTTTGATCTTAGGACCTTTTAATTCTTTACAACCGGTTATAAAGTTAAACACCGGTAATTGAACTTCCTCACCATTTAATAGTTTTTGAACATCAGATAAGAAATATTCAGTATCAGTTGCCTCTGGACATTCAAAATCATAATGGCCATCAGCATCTTTTGGTGTATCAACACGTTCTTTATAATAATCATCAATAGATATAACTATCGGATGTTTTCCATATACTTTTAAATAACTTGCTAAACGTGCCATGGAGGTTGTTTTTCCACTTGATGAAGGTCCGGCTAGTAAAACACATTTCACTTTTGGATTGTTAAAAATATCTTCGGCACATCTTTCTATCTCAGCATTAAATTTTAGTTCACAAATATTAACAAAATCTTTAATTGTTCCCTGAGCGACCAAATCATTGACATTATTAATATAAGGCATTTTTACCAGTTCAAGCCATTGTTCTCCCCATTGATAAGATTTAATAATCTTACGGAAGTTTTCTTCAGTAACTACATCTTTATCATCGTAGATCGTAGGGAAATTAATAAATACGTAATTATCACCAGGATAATATAAACTAAATTCTTTTATAATACCTGTCCTATACGGCATTTCGTAATAATAATAGTTAGTTAAATCACCCAAACGGTATAATACAATTACTTTGTCATTTATGTTCTGAATATTTTTTAGTTTTACAAGATTATTTTGCATCCTATAGTACTTAATTCCTTCAGTACTTTTTACAAATTTTTTCTTAATAACCACATCTTGTTTAACAACATCATGCATTAATTCCTCAACCTTCGAAATATCGTTATTCAGTAATTTTTTATCAGTTTCAATCCTCGCAATCATACCGTGGGGAATATCATATTCATATCTTACCATTGCACCCGGTAAGTTTTTTTTGACGGCGTATTCAAATAGCATTTTGATTCCGGCAACGTACATACGATATCCATTAGTTTGATTTAAATGAACATATTTGATTGCTACTCTTCCTTGTGGCTTATCTCCCAAGTTAGAAACCTTATCATTAACAACAACGCCAATTACATCGTTTTCTAATCCTTGTTCTTTAACAATGTCATAGTAACTTACTCCATCAGAAAAAGATTTTGTTTCACCATTTTCAAAAGTTACAAAAACCTCATTCATAAATAAACCCCTTTCTAGTCTATTCTTATAATTAATTCATTGTCTGATGAATACATGTATTTTTCTTTAGCGTAGCGTGCTACATATGAAGAATCTTGCATCTTGGTTACTTCGCTGTTTAATTTTTTTTCTTCATCCAAAAGTGTTTCATATTCACTTTTTAATTCACTAGTCGTAGACTTATTTGCTTTTATTTTAGTAAAATCAGAATAAACATTAAAACCCAAATAAGTTAACAATGCAATCATTGTTAACGAAATAAGAATTAAGCGGTTTTTTTCTTTTCTAGTCCTACCTCTAGTCATATACCCACCTTATAATAAAATAGTATAATTACTAAGGTTTGTTGTCAACTGCCTAGAGGCATATTTACGCAATATTTACGCGCTTTCTCTTCTTAATAATAAAGAGAATTCCTAGATAAAAAAAGACTAAATACCATAAACTAATTACGCCATGAAAAAAATGATAAATAATAATTATATAAATTGCTAATAAATCAAACATATTAATGAACAAAAGAATGATAAAAAGTAAGAACGGCTCATTTTTAAAAATTTTATAAAACCATCTAATTACTAAACCGGTTATAATACCCAAACCAAAGTTGGTAATCAGTGATAGTATTTGTAGAACGCTATTCATTTAAACAGTTTGGTCCAAATGCTTTCTCCATTCTTTTTTTGTGATTTATCTAAATAATCAAACCCATTAAAATTGCCGTTGATTAAAATTGTGCCGTTAATGGTGTCCAAAGATCCTAATTCTAAATTATCACCATAAATATGTATGGGTCCTTTATTTGTTTCAACAATAAACTCTTTGGTATCAAAACTTACTACCTTTTTTATTCCATTCAATTGTAGGGAGTTTCGATTAACAATTTTTAATTCCTGCAATCCATCAGACAACTCATTCATATAATCACCATCAAATTATATGAATATATATCGAAATTCAGTACAATAAAAAAAGACGATTTCTCGTCTTTATTCAGCTTCCTCTACATTTGTGGGATTTTTGTATTCTTCTATAATAGCATCCTCAAACATTTTTCTAGTTTCAGCATTAATTGGATGAGCTATATCTTCATAGCGATCGTCAGCAACCTTACGGCTTGGCATAGCTATAAATAACTTTTCATCACCTTCGATGATACGGATATTTCTTACAACAAAACAGTCATCTAATGTTACTGTTGCATATCCTTTCATACGAGAACCTTCTCTGTCTGTCTTGTGAACTTTTACTGATGTAATTTCCATATACTTCACTCCTTTTAGTTATCCACAATTATATTTTATCCTATTTAATATTCAATTTCAAGTTTTTTAACGTTAAAGATACTTAATGCTAATATCCTTAGTAATGATATCTCGATAAGAAAAACTTTTTTCTTCCCCTAAGTATAAAATGGTAAAAATATTTGGGTATGTTTTATATAATTTTCCCTCATAATGGCTAATTCTATTTCTAATTCCATATACCGATATTTTTACTAGTTTTCCTAAGTTTTTTTCAATATTTTGTTTCACAACGTCGATGTTCATCTAGGATACCCCACATACATTAAACCACCGGTTATTATTCCACCCATGCCATCTGAACCATACTTGGTTTTACTAAGTATTTTTTTTAAATCTATATTATTATTCTTTTTTGTTAATGCGACATTTACAGCAATAATAGCGGGATCTAGCGCGTGAATATTGACGCGCTTAGGACTTGAGGCAAAATTTGCTCCGGCCTTGATTAGTTCCTCATAGTCGCTTTGACATGCACCAGCAATAATAACTAATTTTTCTTGCGATTTTTCATGTTTTCTTGCGGCTCTAATGGCTTTTACAAAATTTAAAGAATTTTTATAATTTGCTATATTCTTTTTATCACCATTTTTTGCATAATAAGCATCATGACCGGTCATAACCACTACATCCGGTTTCAAAACATTTAAAAGCTCGGGAATTTGTGATGCGATATCTTCCTCTTTTATCTTTTTTCCTATCGCATAAATACCAACTTCCTTATAATATTTTAAACATTTTTCTAAGTATTCTTCATCTCCATCAATATGTAATATTTTACCCGGAAGATAGAAGTATTCATCACGGTAATCTTCGTTATCTTTAACTGGTTCAAAATCATCTTTAATGTTATTTTCAATTACTAAATCGTTTATAACGGCATCTGCGTATAAACGCATATATACACCCTTCAATGTTACTTTATCATTGTCGATTTGCATTACCTTAAAAATAGTGTCACGATTATGACTTTTTCTAGAAACGTAGTCACCTATTTTAATGTCCATTTAATCACCATCAAAGTATATGTTTTAGTATATAAAAAAAGCACTATATCAGTGCTTTTTTAATTATTATATGGATTATTGGGGTTTGGATCCGTTGGATCCCAGCCTCTTTTTTCTATATCATTAATATCAATTTTAATTGGGGTTGGTTTGGTTACCCCTTCCGGTAATGAATCACTTTCATATATTTCAACAGTTGTTCCCTTCTTAATATTGTCAAATATCCATTTGGCATCAATTGTGGATAATCTAATGCAACCTTTAGATGCTAAAGATCCAAGCTTATTGTATTCCTCATATTCTAAATCATCCCAATTACCGTCTGCACCAGCCTTAGAATAATATGGCACAGAATGGAACCAATATGGTCCATTAATCTGCACCGTGTAATGACCCCATACATTACCCACCAATGATAAAGTCTCATACTTAGCTGCAGTGGTAAATGTTCCTATTGGAGTACCGTTTCCCGCAGAAGCAACAAAAGTCTTAATTAATTTAGTATACTCATTGTTTTCATCTTTTCCATATACCATTACAACATTTAATTTTTTATTTACTTTAATATAATAATCACTTGCTATACTGGTTACAGTACTCTTTTTCTTCACAGTTAACTTGAAGTCTTTAACGGTTTCATTACCACTGGCATCCTTTATTATATAAGATAATTTATAAACTCCGGCTTTTGACAAATCATAATCACCGGTAATCTCTTTTGATATTTCTCCGTTTGCATTATCTTCAATTACTAAATCTTTGTAAAAATCAACTGCGTCGTTTTCATAAACAATTAAGTCTTTTACATTAGATACTTCCGGAGCCTCAGTGTCTTTAATTTCAATTTTTATATTTGATGTTTCCCTTTTGCCGTTTTCGTTTTCAACAATAACTTCAACCTCTATTGTTCCAACCTTATCTGTATTTATTTTATCATCACCATTTATAATCGTTCCCTCGTTAACTGAAATGATATCCTTAATCGTGTATTCAGAAGCTACCTCAATTGATTTTTCGGCGATCGATAACTGGTATTCAAATTTTGGTTCGCCGCATCCGGCAACAAATAGTAAAAGGAAAAATAATAGCAAATATTTCTTCATATAGACTCCCTAAACTTTTTAAGTCATTGTAATTTTACCATAGATGCTTTAATTAATCAAAAAAAGATAAATATAATTTATCTTTTTAAATTCTTATATATCTCGACAAATATTTCCTGGGAAATATTTTCTGCTCTTACGGTTTCGCTTAATTTGTTTTCTGCCAAAACTTTTTTAATGATTGACCAATCATAGGATTTCAGGTTGTTTTTTAATGTTTTTCTTTTCATTGAAAAAGCCTGTTTTAAAAAACTACTATACTCAATTAAATCAACATCATACTCTTTGTTATTTGGTACTAAACTAATTATTGAACTATCAACCTTCGGAATTGGATTAAAATTACCTTTAGTAACATCAAACTCTTTTTTTACGTTGTATTTAAATTGTAAGAACAATGACATATAACCAAACTCTTTTGTGCCGCTTAATGAACTATAACGATTTGCCACCTCTTTTTGAACCATAAAAACCATTTTATCAATCTTGATATTTAAATTAACTAACAATTCCAAAATAGGGCTAGTTATATAGTATGGTAAATTACCCACAATAAATAAACGGCGATAATCATATTCTTTTATAATATCTAATAGATTAACATGCAAAATGTCTTCATATAAAACATTTACATGAAGATTATCAAGATATATTTGCATATCCTTATCTATTTCAATAGCAAGTAGCTGACATTCTTTTTTTGCGAGCTCTTTAGTTAATGCACCTCTTCCAGGGCCAATTTCAATAACTAAATCATCTTTATGACATTCGATTAGATTTGTTATTTTTTCAATAATAGAATTATTAACTAAAAAGTTTTGTCCTAAGGACTTTTTGGCTTTCATTTTAATATCCAATTCGAATTACATCATATGTAATTTTGCTTCTACCAATATAGTTTGCGTGGTCTTCGGTATCTGTTAAAAAGTCAATTGCTGTACCTAAAACTCCACGATCAAGAACAATTGCATATACTGGTTCTTCAGATATTCTTTTTGATTCAAATCTAATAATTGAACCACACGGAAGATTACTGCTTGAAGCCACAATTGCTACCTCACCGTAAGTTTTATCAACATATGTTGTTACACCGTGTGAAAGATCATATCGCCAATTGCAATACAATTCACCAGTGCATGCTGGACAATTATAAACATATGATGTTAAATCTCCTGTATAAGATTCTTTGGCACCATATAAATCATCATATTGAAGTTCATTTGCTTTCAATGACATTTTGTCCAAATCAACAGTTTTAGAAATATCACTATTGTGAATTTGCATATCTACATTATTTTTATATAAACCAATAATAAAAACAAACGTTATCAGAATGAATATTTTAACGATTTTAAATAGCTTGTTTTTCATAAGTACCTCAATAAAATTATATCATTTTAGGGCTTATCTTGTCAAAAATATGGACTACATTTTTATTAGTTGTGTCAACTATTTTATCTTCGGAAAGATTTAAATTTGTAGCCAAAAATTTGATTACATCATTAATGTGTGTTGGGTTATTTTTTTCACCTCTAAAAGGAACTGGTGTTAAATACGGGCTATCAGTTTCTAATACAATATGACCAATTCCTATTTTTTTTATGGTTTCGATTAATTTGGCGTTTTTAAAAGTTACCACACCATTAATCCCTAAATAGTACCCCATTTTGATATATTCTAGAGCCGTTTCATATGAACCGGAAAAAGAATGGATGATTCCCTTACATGAATGTTTTTTTAAAATATTTATCGTATCAGCTGTGGCTTCACGACTATGAATAATTACTGGTAAATTATATTGAGTGGCAATCTCAAATTGCTTTTCCAATAACTCTTTTTGCTTATTTTTATCAAAACCATCATAATGATAATCTAATCCTATTTCACCAATAGCAACTACCTTTTCATTTTGGATGTTTTGCTCGATAAAATAAAGATCATCCGCTTGGTAATCGTTAGCATATTCTGGATGGATTCCTAAGGAGCAAAACATATTGTTATATTTTTGGGATGTTTTAAGTACTTCCTTCATACTCTTTAAATCAACCGCATTATTTACAACTAAAGAAACATTGCCTTTAGCAATGTCATTCATTAAACGAGGAATATCGTCATAATACTCCAAAAAGATGTGACAATGAGTATCAACAAACTTCTTCATACAACCAATACTAACATAAATAATTTAGGTTTTCAACAAACCTTTTTATCATGCTAATATATAATTTATCGTATTCATTAATTATTGAACTTTTTCGAATAATAAGAGACCCTATTACTTCACAATCTTTTATAAATGGTATAATTGCAAAATATCCACTTATTATTTGAAATCCAAAGTCATATTCTTCGATCCCATTGGAATAATAGTCTTTCCTCTCACCCATAATTGTTAATAATTTGCTATTAATAATTTTTTGTTCATCATTAATAAAAGAAGTCTTCGACGTTATAAAGATTTGACCGTCAATTAAATCCTTGGTTACACTTACATAATTGTCAATTTTATTTAAACAATTATTAAAAGAATGTTTGAAAATCTTTAAGTAGTTGTGTTCTAGTGATATTTCCAACGAATCGTCATCTTTTATATTTATTTTATTACGTAAATCCTTGGGAATAACAATTCTACCCATTGAATCTATTTTTCTAACAAAATTAGTGGTTTCCATAACACCTCATTATTATTATGGGAACTTTAAAAATTAATATTCTATAATTCGATTGTATTTAGAAGTTTAACTAAATATTTAATAAAATGATCCTCAAGAGATTTGTAATATAAAGTGATAATAATTCTTTTATGTTTATAAGCTAAAGCAAAATTATTAGAAATACTATAGGCATTATACATTAGTTTATCACCTTTTATTTTTTCTGTGAGTTCAACTGGCAATTCAATTTCAACCAATCGATCAGTTTGTTTAACAGTTTTGATATTGAGTTTTTTAGCTATTTTTTCAAACCATTCTTCATACATATATACTTCGATTTCTTCACTAATTTTACCAAAGCGATCCTCGAGGGTCTTTTTAACATTATTCAGTTTGTCATATGAATCAATTGTGTTAATTAATTGGTGAATTTCAATTTTTATATCTTCATCAGATACATAATTATCGTCAATGTGGGTTTCAACATTAATAAGTGATTGCTCACTATCATCTTCCTCAACCAGTTCACCTTTTTGTCGATGAATCTCATCTTCAACCATTTTAGTGTATAAACTAATTCCTACTTCATCAACAAAACCGGCTTGTGAAGAACCAAATACATCTCCCGAACCTCTAATTGATAAGTCACGCATAGCTATGCGGTAACCACTACCAAGTTCAGTAAATTCCTTGATTGCTTCTAAACGCTTAATAGCCCCATCATTTAACATTTTGTGTTCATTGTACATCAAATATGCATAGGCAACTTTATCACTTCTTCCAACTCGACCACGAAGTTGGTATAACTGAGCTAAACCAAGAAGATCCGCGTTATATACAATAAGTGTATTAACATTTGGAATATCTATACCATTTTCAATAATGGTACTACATACTAAAATATTAAATTTCTTTTGAATAAAATCTTCCATGATATTTTCTAGTTCATTTTTGTCCATTTGACCGTGTGCATATTTTATTTCTTCATTAGGAATTAATCTTTTTAAATAATCTACTTGTTTTTCAATATTTTGGACATTGTTATATAAAATAAAAATCTGTCCATTACGAGATAATTCCTTATAAATTGCATCTTTAATAATTAAATCATCTTCACATACCACATATGTTTGAACCGGATAACGATTATTAGGGGCGGTATCAATTATTGATAAATCACGTAATCCAGATAATGCTAGTTTTAAGGTTCTAGGGATTGGTGTAGCAGACAAAGTCAAAACATTAATATCTTGTTTTAATTCCTTAATTAATTCTTTATGTTTAACACCAAAACGTTGTTCTTCATCAACAATCATTAATCCTAAATCTTTATATTTGATTTTATTATTTAATAATTTATGAGTGCCAAATACGATATCTATAGTACCCTTTTCTAAACCCTCCAAAATCTTTTTTTCTTCCTTAAAGGTTGTAAAACGATTTAATAAAGCAATTTCTATAGACCACTTACTAAAACGTTCCTTAGCTACTTTATATTGTTGTCTAGATAATATTGTCGTAGGACATAAGTAAATAACTTGTTTATTATTTAAAACAGTTTTAAACATACTCCTTAAAGCCACTTCGGTTTTACCAAATCCTACATCACCACATAATAAACGATCCATTGGAAAATCGTGTGCTAAATCATCATTAATATCGTTGATTGCCTTTTTTTGATCAGAAGTTAAAGTATATGGAAATTCAAAACCAAAAAGATCTTCTTCTTCATACGTTTTATATGGAGTCGTTTTAATTAAAGCTCTTTGCTTATAAAGATTCATTAATTCTCTAGAAATATCCTCAATTTTTTTACGAACCGTAGCGCGGGTTTTTAACCAAACTGAAGAGTTTAATCTATTTAGTTTTGGTATTGTGCCATCTTTGTCACTATACTTATAAATATTACTTATTTTTTCAACAGGCACATATATTTTATCGTTATCCATGTACAGTAGTTGAATATAGTCTTTCTTAACTCCATTTTTTGTTAAGGTAGCTAATCCATTATATTTACCAATTCCATGAGAAATATGAACGACATAATCACCTACATTTAAATCATCGTAAGAAACAATTCTTTTTCCACCATAAAAATTATTCTGATACTTGTATTGTCTTGTTATGTTCTCAATGTCAAATTCGGATATTACTACATAATTTCCAATTATGAAACCGTGATTTATTTTTTTCTTTAAAGTTTTAACACCTGAAAATGCATTCTTTATTTTTTTTATCTCTTTATCATCAGATAAACAAAAAATAACTTCCTTTTTATCTGCTTTCCATTTATCAACATTCTTTCTGATTAATTCAAAATCTTGGTTAAAACTATCCATGGTTTGACAGTTATATAGAATATCGTTTTTACCTTTAGCAAAATGATTTAAATAAATAGTGTATGATTCCTTAATGTCATCAAATGAGTACATTAATTTTTCTTTAATATTCTGTCTTTCTGAATACTCTAATATTTCTTCAACTAGGTGATTATAACTCGCTTTTATTTGATTTTCATCAACTTTAACAATAATTGGATTGTCAGCGTATTCCACAAGTGAACTATGAGATTCACCCATATCTTCACTCATTGGTTTAATAGTCATCTCGTCAATTTTACCAATTGATATTTGAGTATCCTCGTCAAAAACTGTTACTCTATCAATAACATCATCGTCAAATTCAACTCTAATCGGGTGTACTTCATTAATTGGATATATATCTACAATCATACCCCTAACAGAATATTCTCCCGTCGTAGTTGTTAAAGATTCCCGATTATATCCGGCTTCCTCCAATAAATTTGTTAAATCATTTCTAGATATTTTTTTACCTTTACCAACGGTTATATAACTTGCAGCTCTTTTGTTTATATCAGGTAAGAATCTTAAATAACCCATTATATTGGCAACAATTATTTGGGGTTTGCTACCTATTTTATCTAATGTATTTAACCTCGTTAATTGAAGCTCAGGTGATGTCGCTTTAATCATTGAAGAAATAAAATCATCCATAACAAACAAAAGCACATCATCAGTATATGTTTGAAATGCATTATAGTAGTTGTTTGCTTCATATAGCGAAGAAGTTAATAAAATTATATTTCTTTTAGTTTTTTTTAATAAATTGGTTACATATATAACATTTAACTCATTTGTAAGTCCACATATTCTACTTTGATTATCAATTTTAAAAAAATCTTCAAGAAAGTTCATTTTACTTCCTTTTGATTATATATTTGCATTGTTCGATCAATACCAGTAGTTAAAAAGGAATTAATAATGTTTTTGTATTTTTCAGATTGTAAGTCCTCAATTTCTTTTTTGGATAATTTACCTAAAACGTAATCAACTGTCGGAATATCCATACATTTACCGATGCCAATCTTTAACCTAGCAAATGATTCGGTTTTTAAACATGTTATTATGCTTTTAATTCCATTGTGTCCACCGGAAGAAGAATTGACTTTTAATTTGTAAGAACCAACACTTAAATCCATATCATCATGAATTATTAGTACGTCTTCGAGTTTAATATCATAATAATTAACAACCCTGGAAATTGCATTTCCAGATAAATTCATAAATGATTGAGGTTTTAAAAAACATACTTTTTCACCATTTATGTTATCAAAATAAATAAGGGCATCTTTATCTTCTTGCCATTTAACATCGCCAAGATAATTATCCACAACAATAAACCCAACGTTATGTCGAGTTTTTGCGTAATCTTTACCTGGGTTTCCTAAACCAACAATTAACTTCATATGCTACTCCTTAAAAATGTTTTGATAACTATTTAAATTTTGAATACATATTTCTTGATTAATTACTACTCCCATTTTACTATTTTTAACGCATTTTACAAGTATGATAGAAGGTTTTTCTCCTTTTTTACAGACAACTAGTTGAACTTTTTTTATATTTAAATGATATTTATTTGCCAATATAAATAATTCGTCGATACGGTCTGAGCGATGAACAAGATATAGAGATCCTCTATCTTTTAAATAATCCGTTGCTATTTTAAAAGCGTCCTCTAGTTGAAAAGCAATTTCGTGCCGAGCAATTGCTTTCTTAATGTTGGGATTGATAACTTTTTCATCATTCACTTTAAAAAACGGTGGGTTACAAGTAATTATATCAAAATTATTTTTAGGAAAATAATCCGCTATTTTTTTTGCATTATCATTAATGATATTTATTCTTTCCGATAAATTATTTTCTTTTACTGACTTAATGCCTAATTCCCATACATCTTTTTGTATCTCAAAAGCACAATAAAAAGACTTATTATAACAAGACATAATAAGGGGAATTGCACAATTTCCGGAACATAAATCTAATATTTTATAGTTATCTTTTTCTGTTTTGGCAAATTCAGCAAGTAAAATAGAATCTAAAGAAAACTTAAAGCCTTCTCTTTCTTGGAAAATATATCTATTAGGATAATCAAACAAATCATTTTTTTCGATCATTCTTGATACCCTCAGCAGATATTTCTCTCTTTTCCTCGCCAACTAAAACTTTATACTTGCGATTTAGTATATCTACATTAACGATGGTTGCATCCTCACCATCAACTTTTATTATACTTCCAACTGGTAACAAGCCAACACTACATCTGGTGTATTCATCATCTTCATAGCAAAGGCAGCATAATAGTCTTCCACAATTACCATTAATTTTTGCAGGATTTAAAGCTAAGTTCTGGTTCTTGGCCTTATTCATTGAAATCGATTCAATTTGGTTTAAATACGTTGAACAACATAAAGGTTGTCCACATACTCCAATTCCACCTATTTGTTTTGCTTTATCACGTGCTCCAATTTGATGAAGTTCAATTCGGGTGCGATAAATACCAGCAAGTTTTTTTGCTAAATCTCTAAAATCTATTCTTTCATCCGCGGAGAAATTTATTACAAGTTGTGTTCTATCAAAGTTAAAAGCCGCATCTATAACATTCATATCTAATTTTAATTCATTTACTAACTCTTTGCATTTAGCTAAAGCGCTTTGTGAATCTTTTAGGTTCTTATAGAAAACTTTTTCATCTTCTTTGGTAGCGATCCTAATGATTTCTTTTAAATCAGTATATTTTTCGTTATTAGAAACAATCTTACAAATTTTTGCATATTGTTCTCCCTTTTCAGTATCAACAATAACGTAGTCATTTACGTTATATTCCTCTTTTGCTTTAAAATAATAGGGTTTACAATTATTATTAAATAATACTCCGTATACTTTATATTCCATCTTTTTCACCTGCTTCTATTACAAAACTATCTAATATCAAAGGTATATTAACGTTATATTCCAATTTTTCTAAATACCTTTTTATTAGATTAGCTAAAAATATATTATTATCCTTTAGGCATAAATCTAACATAGATTTAAATAATATAATAAAATCTGTTCTTTCGGTAATTCTTTTGCAAAGAACACTATTATTATACCAAATTCCATTTTCATTGTCTTTTAATATAATCTCTAAGTACTCTTTAGCAAGTAAATATTTATCACTGTCTTCTTCATAATCATTTGCATATAACATTTTTACTTGTTCAAGTCTACTTACAATTGTGTCTGGCATTTTTTGAATATTATTGCATATATAAAAACCAATAATATTATCCTCAGGTTCTTCAAGAAACTTAAGTAATTTATTATAAGCTGTATCATTCATTTTCTCTGCTTCACAAATAATATAGTAATTATTAACTGTATATAATGGATTATATGAAAACTTTTCTTTTAATAAATCAATGTCATCTTTATTAATAGTTTTTCCTGATGGTTTTATTATATAAACGCTTGGTAAATAACCTAAATTCATCAAATTGCATAGGTTACAATCATTACAATTATCCTTATATTCATTTGGACAGAATGTCATTTTGATAAGCTTTGAAATATCATTTAAGCATAATTCAATGTTATTTGTTTCAACTAAATATGCGTGAGAAAATTTATTCTCACGATAAATATTATATAAATGGTTGATAACTTCATTTGGTTTCATATATGCCTTTTATAATAAAAAATATAATGCAATTATTGTACCCAATCCTGAAATATCAAGCAGAGATAATACGGTCACTGTAATAATATTTATAGGTATTATGATATCTAAATTCGAAGTAATTAAATTCAGCCCGTATAAAAACAAAATTGCAAATATTATTCTTTTTATTATTTTATATATAACTTTAATCATGTATCATCATCAAAGATATATGATTAAAATCTAAAAATTATGATATTTGTTTACGATCCTCTAACGCTTTGTCTAAAGTCATTATGTCTAAATAGTCGATTTCTGCCCCCATCGGAATGCCATAAGATAATCGTGATATTGAAACGTCTTTTCCCTCAAATATTTTTTTAATATAAAGGGTTGTCGTTTCACCCTCAATTGATGATTTTAATGCTAAAATTATTTCTGGTTTTTTAAGTTTTTCAACACGCTTTACTAAACTTGATAAATTAATATCCTCCGGTTTAATGTTATTCATTGGTGATATTAAACCATTTAGCACGTGATAAACGCCTTTAAAATTACCAGCTTTTTCAAAGGAGAAGACACTTTTGTAATCCTCTATTACGCAAATTAAATTATGATCTCTGTTCTTATCAGCACAAATTCGACATGGTTGAACATCCGTTAAGTTATGACAGCACTCGCATTTAACCAATTTTTGTTTTGCTAAAATTAAATTTTTAGACATTTCAACAACTTCTTCGTCATCTAAGTCTAATGTCGCTAATGCTAGTCTTTCGGCAGACTTTTCTCCAATGCTCGGTAGTTTTTTATAGAAATTAATTAGTTTTTCAAGATATTCTGGGTAGACCATAATTAAAATAAACCGCCCATTTGTCCATATGCGCCCATTTGAGATTCAGTTTCTTTCTCTATTTGGCTCAATCCATCTTTAATTGCTAACAAAATCATGTCAGCAAGAATATCTTTGTTTTCTACATTAAAAGCTTCATCATTGGTTATTTCAACAGATTTTACTTCCCTGTTTCCTTTAAAGCTAATCTTTACCCAATCTGATTTTCCTTCAAAATCCATGCTATCAATCTTTTCTTTTTTAGCCATGATTTCCTTTTGCATTCTTTGGGCTTGTGCCATTATTTGTTGCATATTCATATATTCATTCCTCCTTATTTGATCTCAACTTTATTAATACTGAATACATCATCTACTATTTTTACGGTGCTATCTACCGCAGGTTCTTCCAATTTAGTATATTTAACACCGTTTTTAATGTTTTCCTTGTATTCCTTCGTTTTTTCTTTCCATAATTCATCGTGTACAGCAATAAAAACATATCCTTCTTTAAATTGCTTTTTGAATGATTTTGCAATTTCATCCAATTGCTCATTAATCATCTGCGCGTTTTCTTCTAGATCGGTTTTAATAACCATAAGTTCGTCGGATGATAGAACAACATCAGAATCCATTAATAAACCTTTAAGTTTTTTTGAAGATAGATTAGTAACAAACTCTATCCATTTCGGTTTATTTTCGTTGAGTTTTATTTTTTTTGCATCTGCAAAACAATTATTAACTCGTACGTTTACAAGTTCAAAATTATTTCCCGGGAAATAATTTTCGATTTCCTTTTCAACGATTGGTTGAGCTTTTTCCTTGATTTTTGCTGGTTTTTCATCGTTTTCTTTGATTATGTTAACTTTTTTAAACTCTTTGTTTAAGTTAACATAATCCAAAAGAATTAATTCTAGCATACTATATGAATCGATGTTAATGTTTGCTTTGTAGAGTGTGCTAGCTAGTTCAAATGAAAGCTTTTTGTAATTTTCATATCCAACATTTGAAACTATTTCGTTCTTTTTTATCAAAATACATTTTTCTTTTATTGCATCTATCATTTTACGAATTAATGTTTTATAATCGACGGATAGTTCTTTGACAGAATCAATAAAATCAATTATTTTATTTATCTCGTTATTTTCAATAAATTCAATTAGTTCCACTATTCTTTTATTAGATATTACACCAATTGAATTTAGTACCGTCTCATCAGTTATCTTTTCTTCTTTTTTTGATAATTGATCTAAAATACTTAATGCGTCCCTTAATCCTCCGTCAGCACAATAAGCAATCTCTTCTATTGCCTCCTTGGTAATGTCAATTTTTTCTAACTTGGAAATCTCTGTTAATCGATTAACTATATCTTCATTAGATATCTTCTTAAAATCTAATCTTTGGCACCTAGATAATACAGTAATTGGAACACTTTCAATGTTAGTTGTTGCTAATATAAATACCGCGTGACTAGGCGGTTCCTCTAATGTAAGTAACAAAGCATTAAAGGCGCTTGTGCTTAGCATGTGAACTTCATCGATTATATATACTTTGTACTTTGAGGCAACAGGTGAAAGTTTAACATTATCGATAATTTCCCTAATTTGATCAACACCATTATTTGAAGCAGCATCTATTTCGTAAATATCGCTGCTCTGCTTGAAATTAAGGCAATTATCGCATTTTTCACAAGGAAGGCCATTTTCGTTGTGCGAACAATTGATTGTTTTTGCAAATATCTTAGCTGTACTTGTTTTTCCAGTACCCCTTGGACCAGAAAAAATGTAAGCATGCGAAATCTTATTATCTATAATACTATCCTTTAGTAGTTTAATTGTATTTTTTTGACCAACAACCTCATCAAAGTTTTTTGGACGATATTTGCGATATAATACTTTGTAATCCATGGTGCCTCCAATACATTAATTATACCATTTTAAGGCTTAAAATACTATCTTTTGTTTGCAAAAAACTTGCTTAACAAAGTAGCGTAATCATCGTGTTCTGTATTTATTTTTACATATTCAATGCTTTTATTATTTTCATTGTTAAAAGTTGATTTCTCTATGAAATAAACTTTCTTTATTCTACTCTGTCTTATTGCTTCCTTACACATATCACAAGGCTCTAAAGTAACATATAATTCACATTCATCTAATCGCCAATCTCCCATCTTTTTTGCAGCTCTGTTTATGGCGATAATTTCAGCGTGATCGGTTACTAAATGAGTTTTTTTCTTGCGATTATAGCCTTTTCCTATTATTTTTCCTTTATATATAACTATTGCTCCAATAGGAACCTCATCGTTTTTATAAGCCTTATTTGCTAATTGTAGAATTTCATCTATATATTTTCTCATACTTACCCCAATAAAAAAGTGCACACAAACAGTGATTGATGTGGCTGCTTTCTTCCGAATCTGACCAGGTTACAATATATTTGTTGCACGAGAATATAATACCAAATAATTATTTAATATGCAATGTTTCACGTGAAACATTATAATTTATTTCCCGGGAAATAATATTTAACATATAGGCATGTTTCACGTGAAACATGCCCGTGAATAAAAGTTAATTCTTAAAAATCATGCGTAAGACTTTAATTTTATGCGAGCAATTTTTAAAATTATGTGTGGATTTTTTAAAAATCATGCGTATACTCAATTCGCGTTTTAGTGTTTTACCCACCAAAAAAGCGACGAATTGTCGCTTTTTTATTCACTTATTATTTCACTCACTGCAGTTGAATCATCTTCCGGTTCTTCGATTTCCTTATCAACAATACTTACAGCTGCTACTTTTTGATTATCTCTTAGATTAATTAATCTTACGCCTTGAGTAACTCTGCCTAATTCAGAAATTTGTTCAATCGGCATTCTCATTGTCATTCCCGAATCAGTCATAATAATGGTGTCTTTTTCAGGAACAGCTAATTTAACAACAACCATTGGACCATTCTTTTCGGTAATATTCATGGCTTTAACACCTTTACTGCCACGTTTAGTTTCACGATATTCATCAATGTTTGTTCTCTTACCATATCCCTTTTCTGTTACAAGTAAGATAGAATCTCCATCTTTTGCAGTTTCAAGACAAATACAGTTGGCACCAGCTAAGTTTATTCCTTTAACTCCGGATGCTGTTCTACCCATAGATCTAATCTCGCTTTCATTAAATCTAACCATTCTACCAGAATCGCTTCCTAAAAGTATAACTACATCTCCATCAGTTTTCTTAACACCTATTAATTCGTCATTATCTTTTAAAGTTATACATATTTTACCAGAATTACGGATGTTTTCAAATTCTGAAACCGGTGTTTTCTTAACAATTCCGTTCTTCGTAGCAAATAACAAGTAACTCATTTCTTGTTCATCATTAACGGAGATAATAGAGCTAACCTTTTCGTCTTTTTCTAATTGTAACAGATTAACGATTGGAATTCCTTTAGCTGTTCTACTAAATTCTGGAACCTCATATCCTTTGATACGATATACTTTACCTTTATTCGTGAAGAATAACAAGTAATCATGGGTACTTAAATTTAATAATTCTACAACGAAATCATCATCATTCGTGGTCATTCCTTTAACACCAACACCACCACGATGCTGTGATCTAAAGGTATCACTTGTAATTCGTTTTATATATCCACGATTAGTTAATGCAATCATAATATTCTCAACTGGGATTAATGATTCATCTTCTATATAATCAATAGCTGTCATATCAATCTTCGTACGTCGATCATCACTAAATCTGTTCTTAATATCAAGCATTTCATCTTTAATAATCTTATTAACTTTTTCTGGATCGGCTAAAATTGAACGAAGTTCGTCGATTTCGGCATATAACGCTTTTAGTTCGGCTTCTATTTTATCTCTTTCAAGACTGGTTAATCTTCTTAGTTTTAATTCTAGAATTGCTTCAGCTTGGATATCCGATAGATTGAATCTAGACATTAATTCAGACTTGGCTTCCGCATCATCAACAGCGTTTCTAATAATTTTAACCACTTCATCAATGTTGTCTTGGGCAATTTTATATCCTTCTCTTATATGAGCAAGTTTTAAATCTTTATCTAAGTCAAACTGACATCTACGTACTATAACAGATCTTTGATAATCAAGATATTTAACCAAAATATCTTTTAATCCCAACGTTTTTGGTGTCTTATCATCAATCATCAATAAGATGATACCATAGTTAACTTGGAAGTCAGTATGCTTATATAATTGGTTTAATACTACTTGGGCATTTGCTTCTTTCTTAAGAGTTATAGTGATTTTAACACCGTCTTTTAAATCAGTATGATAATCAGCAATACCCTCAATTGTTTTATTATGAACTAAGTCAGCAACTTTATTCTTTAATTCTTGTGTATTAACTCCATAAGGTACTTCAGAAATAACGATAGATTGGTGTTGGCCCTCGTCAATTATTTCTGCCTTACTTCTAATTGTAATTGATCCTCTACCCGTTTCATAAGCCTGCTTAATTCCACTATTTCCTAAAATAATTCCCCCGGTTGGAAAATCCGGTCCCTTTATATAATTCATTAATCCAAGTGTGTCTATATCAGGATTATCAATTACTGCTACACATCCATCAATAACTTCTCCCAAGTTATGTGGCGGAATATTAGTAGCCATTCCAACTGCGATACCCATGGTACCGTTGACGAGTACATTTGGGAACCGCGAAGGTAATACCTCTGGTTCATCTAATGAATCATCAAAGTTTTTTACCATGTTAATTGTATTTTTATTTATGTCTCTCAACATCTCAAGGGATATTTTTGATAATCTAGCTTCGGTGTAACGCATTGCTGCAGCACCATCACCATCAATATTACCAAAATTACCGTGTCCATCTATTAACATGTATCTCGTACTAAAATCTTGAGCTAATCGAACCATTGCTTCATAAATTGATGAATCGCCATGTGGATGGTAATTACCCATAACTTCACCAACTGTTTTAGCACATTTTTTATGAGGTTTATCTGGTGTATAACCAGAATTATACATACTCCATAATATACGTCTATGAACCGGTTTTAAACCGTCTCTTAAGTCAGGTAATGCACGAGAAGTAATAACACTCATAGAATATTCAATAAAAGATGATTCAACTTCATCAACAATGTTGTTTTCTGTTAATTTATCTCTTTCATGAAATTCGCCTTTATAATCTACTTCCTCAACAAAATCATCTTCATAAGTTTCATCTAAATTATTAGTTTCTTCATTGATTTCCTCAGAAGTAACATTTTCTAATTCTTCATCCATAAAAACCTCCTATTAAATATCCAGATTTTCAACAAATCGAGCATTTTCTTCAATAAATTTTCTTCGTGGCTCAACTTCGTCGCCCATTAATTTTTCAAAAACTTGATCTGCAGCAACGCAGTCATTTATTGTAATTTTCCTCAATGTTCTCTTATTTATATCCATTGTTGTTTCATTTAATTCAGGAGCATCCATTTCTCCAAGACCTTTCATACGAGAAATATCGTACTTTGTTCCTTCTTTTAATGATGCTAAATAACTGTCTCTTTCCTCTTCATTTAAAACATATTTAATGGTTTTTCCATGTTTAATACAGAATAAAGGAGGTTGTGCAGCATATACGTGTCCAGCTTCAACAATTGGTTTAAAGAATCGATAGAATAATGTTAATAATAATATTCTAATATGTGATCCGTCAACATCGGCATCGGTCATTATTATAATTTTATCGTAACGTAGTTTATTAATATCGAATTCATCACCTATTCCAGTACCAAAAGCTGTAATAATTGATCTTATCTCCTCATTAGACAAAGCTTTATCTAATCTGGCCTTTTCAACATTCAATATTTTACCTCTTAATGGAAGAATTGCTTGTGTCATAAAGTCACGACCTTTTTTAGCAGAACCACCAGCTGAATCTCCCTCGACGATAAATATCTCAGATACTTTAGGATCTTTGCTCTTACAATCGGACAACTTTCCAAAGAAATTACCTTGAGCCAAATCACTTTTACGAGTCATTTCTCTTGCTCTTTTAGCAGCATTTCTAGCTCGACAAGCTAATAATGACTTAGATACAATATTTCTTGCATCCTCAGGATTTTCCATTAAAAATCTATCAAATCCTTCAGCAAAAATATTATCTGCTAGCTTTCTTACCTCACTATTTCCTAGTCGACCTTTTGTTTGTCCTTCAAATTGAGGATTTGGATGTTTACAAGAAATAATCATTGTTAAACCTTCTTTTACATCTTCTGATGTAAGCGGTTCATCTTTATCTTTTAACATTCCTGTTTTCTTAGCATAATTATTGATTACTCTTGTTAAACCTCTACGAACACCTTCTTCATGCGTTCCTCCATCATGAGTATTAATATTATTAACGAAAGAATATACATTTGAATTATATCCATCAGTATATTGCATTGCAATTTCTAAATATACATTATCTTCTTCGCCTTCAAAATGAATAATATCATCATGAATAGAATTTTTACCTTGATTTATAAATTTAACGTATTCCTTAATTCCACCTTCATAAAGGAATGTATCACCCGTTGTGTCTTCCATATCACGATCATCTCTTAAAGTAATACGCAATCCTTTATTTAAAAATGCTAGTTCTCTAATTCTAACTTTTAAAGTTTCATAATCATAAATATCTGTGTCAAAGATAGCTGGATCCGGTTTAAATGTAACATAAGTACCTGTTCTATTCGATTCACATTCGCCAATTACTTTTAACGGAGCAACAGTCTTTCCACCATTTTCAAAGCGAATAAAATGAATTTTACCATTTTTATATACTGTTACTTCAAGCCAAGATGATAATGCATTAACTACAGATGCACCAACGCCATGAAGTCCTCCAGATACTTTATATCCGCCACCGCCAAATTTTCCACCAGCGTGAAGTACTGTATAAACGGTTTCTACTGTGGATTTATGAGTTTTTGGATGTATATCTACTGGTATACCTCTTCCATCATCTTTTACTGTAATAGAATTATCTTTATTAACAATAACTTCTATATTTTTACAAAATCCTGCCAATGCTTCATCTATTGAATTATCAACAATTTCCCATACTAGATGATGAAGACCTTTAACATCGGTAGTACCAATATACATACCGGGTCTTTTTCTAACTGCTTCTAATCCTTCTAATACTTGAATATCAGACGCATCATAATGATTTAAATTTTTATTTTCTTCTTCCATTACATATTCCTTCTTTCTATGTTGCCTTCTTCTACTTTAAAAATTGTACTATTTTTTAACAATTCCTTATCAACTTTATCAATACTTGTAGTTGTGATAAATGTTTGTACTTCTTTATTTAACATGCTTACGATATTATTTACTTTTTGATCATCTAATTCACTAAATAAATCGTCCAGAATTAATATTGGATAATATCCCTTTAATTCTTTTACAATTATTAACTCAGATAACCTAAAAGAAATAATTGCATTTTTTTGTTGACCTACACTACCATATTCTTTAATACTTTCATTATCTAGAATAAAATCAATATCGTCATGATGAATACCTATTGCAGTCTTTCCTAATGCTATCTCCTTTTTATATAGTTTTTTATATGAATCTAATAATTTATTTGCATCTTTATTGTGATATGAACTAATATACTTGATCTTTAGTTCTCCGGTCTCAAAAATATTTTTATAAATTTTTGAAATATTATCATTTATTTTATTTATATAATCTTTCCTTATTTCATATATTTTTAAGCCTAATTCAACTAGTTTTCTTGTTAGTATATCTAAATACTCACCAGAAGCATTTCCATTTAAATAAAGCTGTTTTAAATAGGCATTACGATGTTTTAAAACTTTATTATAATTATTTAATAAAACTAGATATTCATTATTAATTTGGGAAATTTCAATATTTATCAATTTTCTCCTTACAGATGGTGAATCACTTATTACCTTAGTATCTAGTGGGTTAAATAAAATAATATTAATTTTACTAACATAATCACTCATTTTATTAATCTTGTCATTATCAATAAAGACTTTTTTACCATTTGTTGATAAATCTAATTGAAATTTAGTTAAAGTATTAGTTTTTATTTTACCTAAAACACTTGTAAAATCACAATTTTTCTTAATTAAGTTAGTATCAATATTAGTTCTAAAAGATTTTGTGAGTGCTAATAAATATATAGCTTCAATCAAATTTGATTTACCACTTCCGTTATTTCCATATATTAAATTCAAAGTATCAGAAAAATTGATTTCTAAATTTTCATAATTTCGGTAATTTATAAGTTTCAAATATTCGATTTTCATTTTAAACACCTTTTAAGACAAAATTTGAAATATTTTCAATTTTCTCGTACTCCTACTCACATATTAATTATATCATAAAAATGGTACTTAAAAAAGAAAAATCAACGATTATTGCGAAAAATTGATTCTAATCTTGATGCTTTTAAAATTTGATTATTGATAACATTATTTGATATATCTAATTCTATTTTTTTATTATTTTTTAAATAAACAGTTAATAGCATATTCTCATTCATAAAATAATGATCAATTCCATAATAATTAAACCAAACGCACTTTTCATTTTTATAAGATGATGTTGGAAAAAATATTAAATGCTTACTTTCACTCAAAATAATAGGACATTTATATTTAATGCCTGTTAAAAATTCCGTTGCTTCACATCTTCCTTTTAGCGAACTTCCATAATATTTACAATTATCATCAATTAAAGTATATAAATCTTTATCTATTATATAGTTAGTATATTTCTCATATACTTGGGTTTTTGTTCCTAAAGAAAATAAAACTAAAGTTGAATCTGTTATTATATATTTGTTCATATATCCCCCTGAACTAAAATATATATAACACAACTTTAGTTATTATTTTGTCATTAATTGTATTTTATTAATAAGTTTTTATAGGAAGTATTAATTCTACTACACTATCATCTTCAACATCATTTATTATTATTGGTTTATCATCACTATTTAATTGAATAATAATATTATCAGAATCAATTACTTTTAAAGCATCCATCATATATTTAGAAGAAAAACTAACATCTAATGATGACTTATTATTACACTCTATATTAACAGTTTCTTTTGTTGTTCCATTATCTAAACTACTTCCATAAATAGTCATTTTTTTATTCTCGATACTCATTTTTACAATGTTTTTATCTTTGTTTAAGGTAATAATTGAAGCTCTATCAATAGCATCATAAAATTCACTTAATTTAACATTAACCATATACACAAATTCTTTTGGAATATAATTAGTAGTATCAGGATAAGCACCACTTAATAAGGTTGTTTGAAACATTATATTATCATATACAAATAATATCTTATTATTAAATAAATTAATTTCTACTTCGTCATCACCCGTTAGTATTGATGTTAATTCATTAACACTTTTTCCTGGAATAACGATATTAACTGACTTTTCAACAATTGAATCTAATTTTAATGTTTTCTTAGCTAATCGATATGAATCAGTAGCAACACATTCCAATAAATCACCGTTTATCTTTAAGTTTAAACCTGTTAATAGAGGTCTTACTTCTTGATTAGACATTGCATAAGAAGTCTGTTTAATAACCTTTTTTAAAACACTAGCCTTTAAGTTAAATTGGTCTTTACTCTTTTCTAAATTAATATTTGGATACTCGTTTAAATTATAACAGCTTAATACAAATTCATTAGTATCAGTATATATTTTAATATTGTTATTTTCTACGGCCTCAAAGGTAATTAAATCACTTGGCATTTTTCTAATAATATCTAAAATATATCGGCTTTGAATAACCATCTTTCCTTCAGTCTCAATATTTTTAATTTCCTTACTATCAATAGTTACTTTAATAGTTAATTCACTATCACTTCCTAGTAATTCTAATCCTTTCTTATTAAGATCTATTACAATTCCATTTAATACGGGTATTGTAATTTTTTGTGATAAAGCCTTTGTTACATTTGTTAGTGCATCCAAGATAACATTTTTGTCGATTGTGAATTTCATAATTTTTCTCCTTCTTTCTTTTAATAATTAATTATTACTTTTATTATACTGTTTGTATTGTTGATAACTAGCTTTAACCCTTTTGTATTCTTAAAATAACTATCAAATTGTTATTAACATTTTATAACTTATTTTGTAATTCTTTAACAATTGTGTTTAATTTAACATCCCTTTTCATGTCATTTGTAATTTTATCAATCGCAGCTGAGACAGTTGAATGATCTTTACCAAATTCCATCCCGATAATCTCAAGTTTTTCTTCGGTTTGCATTCTACATAGATACATTGCTATTTGTCTTGCTTTAGCAATTGTAGCCGTTCTTTTTTTACTTCGAAGATCATTAATATCTATTTCAAAGTAATCTGCGACAATTCTTTTTATTTTTGATATAGAATTTTCTGCATAAATATTTGTTTTAACATAACTTTTTAAAGCATCATTTACAAAGTTAATATCTATTTTTTCAGGAACCCATAACGTTGCTTCAGCATAAACCCTATTAATAGCTCCTACTAGTTGTCTTACATCTGAAGTACATATATTAGCAATATATTCTATAACTTCATCACTCAATTTGTCTTCTAGATATTGACCTCTTAATTTACTTCTAATTATTTTGCATCTTAATTGTAAATCTGGAGGATATATATCAATAGGAAGTCCCATCATGAATCGACTCTTTAATCGATCCTCTATCTTTTCTAAATCTTCTGGAGATCTATCACTAGATATTATTATTTGTTTGTCTTTTTGGTATAAAGCATTAAATGTATGAAAGAATTCTTGTTGGGTTTGATCAGCACCAACTAGATATTGGATGTCATCAACTATTAGTACGTCAACGCCTTGATATTTATTTTTAAAATTTTGGGCGTAAGTAATTTTATCCATTTTTTGATTATAAGCTGAAATATTTGAATATTCTTCTTTAAATTCCCCACTTGTAACATATAAAACTTTCAAATTTGTATTTTTAACAATATAATTACCTATAGCCTGCATTAAATGTGTTTTACCTATTCCACTTTTTCCATATATAAATAATGGATTATGAATTTTACCAGGATTTTGTGCAACCGATTGAGCTGACACGTAAGCAAGTTTATTTGAATCCCCTACTATATAATTTTCAAAGGTAAATTCCGGTTTTAAATTAGTTTCCCAAGTATCTTCTAAAGTATCAATTTTATGGTCTATATCAGCATTAGTATTACCAACTGGCTCAGGCATTTCATTTTCTAAGTCCGCCTCACTTAAATATTCGATATTTAGACTATGGCCACATACTTGGCTTATCGAATCATTGATAATATCTTTATAATTATTTGTTAATACACTTTTATGTACTTCCATAGGTACAAGAACTTTTAAAGTATCGTCACTCAAAGAAATAGGTTTCAATTTTGCAAACCATAGGTTATATGATCCATTAGTTACTTCGGATTCAATTAATTCTAAAAATTTGGTAAAAAGTTCTTCCATTTTCATAACCATACCCCATGTACCCTATCACAATTCCATTGTATCTTAAATTGATTTAAATATAAAGTACAAAATAGAATAAAATAGTTATCAACAGACTTATCAACACCGTTTTTTCTTTTAGAATCTAGTCTAACATAAGTTATTAACATTATCAACAAAATACTTTGTTGATAATTATTTTTTATTAACATTATCAACAATTAGTGTTAATAAACTTGTTAATAATTTTTTTCTTTCATTATTATATATATAATATATCCATAAAATTCTTGACATAACTAATTATCAAATATTATAATAAAGTGGCTAAAAAGGAGAAAGATTATGACTAAAAGAACATATCAACCTAATAATAGAAAGATGAAAAAAACTCATGGTTTCTTTTCAAGAAAGAACGGAAAGGTTTTATCATCACGTCGTAAAAAGGGAAGAAAAGTATTATCTAAATAAAAACCACTGTTTAGTGGTTTTTTTACAATTAGGGTAAAATGAAAAAAAGAGAAAGAGTAAAATCAAATATATTGTTTAATCAAATTATCAATGAGGGTACAAAAGTAGCTAATTCTTTGTTCTCTGTTTTTTTTGTTAATAAAAAGGAAGAATTACCTTTATTTGGAATAGCAGCACCAAAAAAACTTGGTAATGCCGTATTAAGAAATAAGGTAAAAAGACAAGTAAGAGCCTTAATTGATGAGAATAAATTATTATTTAAAAATAATAGAAACTATATTATAATAGTTAAAGAAAAGTTTTTGACTTCTGATTATCCGACAAAATTAGAAAATTTTAAAAACTTGATAGGAGAAGCAAATGAAAAATAAAAAGATATTAACAATTATATTAGTACTAGTTATTATGCTTACCGCCGGATGTGGGGCAAGTGACTATATTAAAGATAAGTCTGGTAATATGGTAACCAATAACAAAACTGGTCAAACATTACAAAAAGAAATCTTTTGTAAACCAACCCAAGATAGTGACATGTATAAATTATATGAGGAATATAATGATCAATTAGCTACACCACTTGAGAAATTACCAGAATGTTCAAATTTTAAAATTAGAAAAACCAAAACTGATGGTATTTGGTCTTTAATCTTTGTTAAACCAGTAGCATATGTAATTTTAAAACTTGGAAATTTACTACATTCATGGGGATTAACAAGAGCTTATTTAGGTTTATCATTAATCATAATTGGTATTTTAATAAGAGTTGTATTATTACCACTTAATATTAAGACCCAAAATCAAAGTAAGAATATGCAAAAGTTGCAACCAGAAATGCAGAAAATAGAAAGAAAATATGCAGGAAGAAATGATCAAGAATCCCAAATGGCAAAGAGCCAAGAGATGATGATGCTATATAAGAAATATAAAGTAAATCCAATGTTGTCATGTTTATTAGCTTTAATTCAACTTCCAATATTCTTTGCTTTCTTACAAGCTATTTATAAAATACCTACTATTTATGAGGGAAGTATATTTGGTTGGAACTTAGGAACAACACCAAGTGTAGGTATCATGCAAAACCATCAATATTCATATATTTTACTAGTCGTGTTGATTATTTTAACAACATTCTTCTCATTTAAATATTCAATGAGCGCAACTCCTACAGCAACGCCAGAAGCTGCTAAACAAACTAAAACGATGTTGATTGTTATGACAGTTATGATTGGTTTTGCATCAATATCACTTCCAACAGCCATAGCTTTATATTGGATTGCAACATATGCATTTGTTATTGCTCAAACATTTACCATGAAGGTTATATCTAATCGTAAGACTAGTTATGATAAAGAAATAAAAAAAGAGTCAAAAAAGATTCAAGAAAAGTTAAAATTAAAAGAAGGTATGAAGTATGGAAAGAATAAGTAAAACAGGAAAAGATTTCGAAGAAACACTAAACGAATTATTAGAAGAAAATAATTTAAAGAAAGAAGATGTTATTTATACAACAGGGGAAACAAAAAAATCTTTATTTAAAGGTGAAACTAAAGAAGTAATCGTTTATAAAAAGGCTGATATATATACAGAAATAAAAGATTTCTTAAAGGAAGTTATTAATAATTTAGGATTAGATGTATCTTTTGAAATAAAGAATAATGAGGATCGTACCGTAATTAAAATGTACTCTGATAATAACAACATTTTAATTGGTCATAATGGTAATACATTAAGAGCATTAGAAACGATAGTTAGACAAAAAATTCAAATTGAAACAGGTGTTCATTTTGTAGTTGCATTAGATGTAGAAAACTACAAGGATAAAAAGGTTAGTCGTATTGAAAGATTAGCTAAACAAACCGCAAAAGAAGTAGCAAAAACAAAAGTTGCTGCTAAACTAGAAAACATGAATGCTTATGAAAGAAGAATTGTTCATAACGTATTAACTAATTTCAAAGGCGTTACAACAAAGAGTGAAGGGGAAGAACCTAATCGTCACGTTGTTATCAGTCCAGAAAAATAAGCACGTAAGTGCTTTTTTTATGTAAACAACACCTTAAATCTAACAATTTTAATAATTGTTGGATTATAATTAAATAATAATAGGGTAATTTACAATATTTATTTTTGTGCTATAATACCTATCTGTGAAAGGGGATAAGTATGAATGATACTATCTGCGCTGTTGCTACTTCCTTAGGAGTAGGAGCCATTTCGATTATTCGTGTTTCTGGTAAAGAGGCTATTAAAATAGTTAATAGTATTTTTTCTCGTGATATAAGAAAAGTATCAAGTCATACCATTCATTATGGATACATCGTTGATAATAAAGAAATAATAGATGAAGTATTATTAATGATCATGAAGGCCCCAAAAACATATACCATGGAGGATGTTGTCGAAATAAACTCTCATGGGGGAATTAACACAACAAATAAGATATTGGAATTATTATTAAAAAATGGTTGTCGTTTAGCAGAACCTGGTGAATTTACTAAAAGAGCTTTTTTAAATGGAAGAATTAATTTACTTGAATCTGAGGCAGTAAATGAGCTTATTAATGCCAAAACTGATTCTCAAAGAAAATTATCTTTGAATCAGATAGGTGGGCTTCTTACCAAAAAAATTAATAATATTAGAGAATTGTTATTATCCTTGATGGCAAACATTGAGGTGAATATTGATTATCCAGAATATGAAGATAATCTTGTTATTACAGAAGATATATTAAAGGAAAAATTAGATCTTATAACTAATGAACTAGATAATTTAGTTAAAGGTGCCAAATTTGGTAAAATTGTCTCAAATGGCGTGAATATCGCTATTGTTGGTAAACCAAATGTAGGAAAGAGTAGTGTTTTAAATCATTTATTAGATGAAGATAAAGCAATTGTAACGGATATTGCCGGTACAACTAGAGATTTAGTAGAGGGTACATTATCAATAAATGGTATCGAGGTTAAGTTAATTGATACCGCTGGTATACATGATACAGAAGATAAAGTTGAGAAGATAGGGGTTAATAAAAGCCTTCAAAGTATTAAGAGTGCTGATTTAGTTATAATGGTATTAGATGCCAGTCGCAAAGTCGATCAAGAGGACCAACAAATATTGGATACTTTAAATGATAATAATACAATTATATTAGTTAATAAAAACGATCTTAACAATAATAAAGTATCATTAAAATTCCGTAATATTGTTTATGGTAATACCAAAGATCTAAATGGTTTAGATGTTTTAAAAGATAAAATAATTGAAATGTTAAAGATAGATGAAATTAATAAAGATTTAACATTTCTTTCTAATGCTCGTCAAACTGACTTAGTTAATAAAGCAAATAATTCGTTAAAAGAGGCACAAAAATCGATGAAAGGTAACATACCAATTGATATGATTGAATCCAATTTAAAAGAATGTTATAACTATTTAGGTGAAATAATTGGTGATACTTATGACGAAGCAATTATTGATCGATTATTTCATGATTTTTGTGTAGGAAAGTAGGATTATTATGTATGATGTAATCGTAGTAGGAGGTGGCCATGCCGGTTGTGAGGCAGCTCACATATGTGCTTTTAAGGGACACAAAACTCTTTTAATAACTTCAAATATTAATAATATTGCTGATATGCCATGTAATCCATCAATTGGCGGTAGCGCTAAAGGAATAATCGTAAGAGAGATTGATGCGTTAGGCGGGTTAATGGGAATTGTCGCAGATAAATCCCATTTTCAAATCAAAATGCTTAATAATTCTAAGGGGCCAGCTGTTAGAAGTCTTCGTGCTCAAGCGGATAAGAAAAAATATCCTAAAGTAATGAAAGAGTACTTAGATAATACCAAAAATTTAACAATCTTTGAAGGAATGGTTGAGAACCTAATAATTGATAATAACACAGTAACAGGCGTTATTTTATCTGATGGAACGGAAATTAATTGTAAATCGGTTATATTAACAACTGGTACGTATTTAAATGCCAACATATTAATTGGTAGTGAAAATACACCATCAGGTCCTCATGGAGAAAAGCGTAGCAATGACCTATCTAATAATTTAAAAAAATTAGGTTTTAATATAAAAAGATTAAAGACAGGAACCCCTCAGAGAATTAAGGCAAATAGTATCGATTTTAGTAAAATGAAAGAGGAGAAGGGCGATGATACTTATTGGACATTCTCTTTTGATATTAAACCCCAATATGAAATTAATAAACAACAAAAATGCTATTTAGTTTATACAAATGAAAAAACACATCAAATAATTAGAGATAATCTTGATAAAAGTGCAATGTATGGTGGTTATGTAACTGAGGGAGTAGTTGGTCCAAGATATTGTCCATCCATTGAGGATAAAATTGTTAGATTTGCTGATAAGGAAAGACATCAATTATTTTTAGAACCAGAAAGCTTGTATTATGATGAATGGTATTTGCAGGGATTTTCAACTTCAATGCCACGTGATGTTCAAGAACAAATGGTACATTCACTTGCGGGCTTAGAAAAGGCCGTTATTAGTAAATATGCCTATGCAATTGAGTATGATGCTATTGATTCTATGCAAATAAAACCATCCTTAGAAAGTAAAATTATTAATAGCTTATTTACAGCTGGGCAAATTAATGGAACTTCTGGTTATGAAGAGGCTGCAGGTCAGGGATTAATCGCTGGTATAAATGCTTCATTAAAACTTGAAGGTAAAGAGCCATTAATACTAAAAAGAAGCGATGCATATATTGGCGTTTTAATTGATGATTTAGTAACTAAAGGTGTAGCTGATCCATACCGAATGTTAACATCTCGTGCTGAATTTAGATTATTACTTCGTCATGACAATGCCGATATTCGTTTAACACCTTACGGATTTGAAAAAGGATCAGTATCTGAAACAAAGTATAATAATTTATTAACAAAACAAACCTCAATCGAGGATTTAAAAAACTATTTGAAAAATAATAATTTGATGATAAATGATGATACAAAGAAAATATTTATCGCAAATAATATTGATATACCAAAAACTAATTGTAATTTTTTAACACTTCTTAAAAGATCAGAAATTACACTCGATTTCATTAGTAATTTTATTGATTTATCTACGTTTAGTAAAGATGTTAAAGAGCAAGTGGAAATTAATATTAAATATGCTGGATATATTGCAAAGGAATTTAAAGAAAAAGAAAAATTAGAAAAATTAGAAAAAAAACAAATTCCAGAAGATATAGATTATAGTAAAATCAAGAATATCGCCTCGGAAGCAAGACAAAAACTTAGTTTAGTAAGACCTTCGACAATCGCTCAAGCAAGTCGTATTAGTGGTGTTAATCCCGTAGATATATCGTTAATATTAGTTTATCTAAAAAAGGAGTATAATCATGACAATAAATGATTTTATTAATAAGTTAAATGAATTAAAGATAGATTATACCGACCAAATGTTAGATCAATTAGAATTTTATTGTAATTATTTAATGGAATATAACGAACATACTAATTTAACAGCAATAAGAGAAAAAGAAGAAATTTATTTAAAACATTTTTATGATTCATTAATGATTGCCAAAGTTATCGATTTAAAAGCTAGTAATACCCTTTTGGATATTGGTTCTGGCGCTGGCTTTCCTGGCGTAGTTCTTAAGATTTTTTATCCAAATCTGAAAGTTACAATTCTTGATTCCAATAGCAAAAAAACAAATTTTGTTCAATCATTAATAAACAAGTTAGAATTAAAAGATATTAATGTTATAAATGAAAGAGCCGAAGAATATGCTAAAAATGGCGTGAAATTTGATATTGTTACCTCAAGAGCAGTAGCATACATTGATATTATTACACCATTATCTTCATACTTTGTAACCTCTGAGGGAACGATTCTTTTAATGAAGGGAAACATCGGGGAAGAGTTGCAATTATTAGAGAAGTATCAAAAAGAACTAAATGTTTGTGACTATCAAGTGGTTAATTGTAATATTAGTGAAAACGATATCAGAAATATTATAAAAGTTAAGATTGATACACGTAATATAAAACTATTAAATTATTCACAAATTGTCAAAAGACATAATAAATGGACTAATAAATAGTCCTTTTATATTGCAAAAAAACTAAAATTAAAGTATCATTAATAATAGGAAAAGGGGCACAAAATGAATTTTGATGCTAGTGTTTTACAAATACCTATCGAAGATATCATTCCAAATCGTTTTCAACCAAGACGATCTTTTGATGATGATAGTTTACAAGAACTAGCGGATTCAATTCGTCAACATGGTATCATTCAGCCACTTGTATTAAGACCTAATGGTGACAAATATGAAATTGTGGCAGGCGAAAGAAGATATAAAGCCTCAATGATGGCTGGGTTGGCTTCAGTTCCGGCTGTAATAGCAAGAATAAGTGATCAGCAGAGTGCTGAAACATCAATTGTTGAAAATGTTCAAAGAAAAGCCTTAACGGCCATTGAAGAAGCCCAAAGTTATAAAGCATTATTAGATAAAGGTTATATGTCTCAAGAAGAACTAGCCAAGAGAATGGGTTTATCGCAAGGGGCAATATCTAATAAACTAAGATTATTAACTCTATCTGATGAAGTACAAAACGCTGTTTTAGAAAATAAGATTTCAGAACGTCATGCAAGATCATTATTGAAAATTAAAGATAAAGATACACAAAATAATTGGTTAAATAGAATTATTAATGAGAGATTGACAGTTAAACAATTAGATGACTTATTAAGAAATGAAAATTTTGATGAACAACAAAACGTTGATAATAGCGAAGTTTCAATTGAACCTGCTGAACAAACATCAACATATGAGGAACCAATTAAATTTGAAGACACGGCTGTAAGTATGGAAACCGAAGAGACGCCATCATCTTCAGTCAATTTAGACGCATTAGATTCATTTAAACTTCCTGAGTCAAAACCTTCAGTTGAACCGCAAAATCCATTTGATAGTTTCTTATCTCAAGATACGACTTCTGATATTGAAACTTTAGATTTTTTACCACCATCAACGGAACCATTAAAATCTGACGTAACATATTTAACAACGCAAGTAGATGATGTCATTAAAAATATACAGAATGATAGTCATGTGTCATTTAATAAAAATGAAACTGATAATGAAATAATCTATACGATTAATATAAATAAACAAAATCAAGAAACGCTGTAGTTTCTTGATTTTTTTATGGTTCAGTACCTTTTAAAAAATAGTATAAAAAGGACTTGTTAATATCAGTTGGGTTATTTCCATCAATAGCATTTAATAAAACACCAATCACATTATCTGGTTTATTATACCAATTATTCTGATTAGATGTTTTAATTGCCTCCATTGTATCAATCCAGATATTTTTTGACTTTATTCCTTGGCTTGTTCCAATTAACTTATTATCATCATATCCCATCCAGAGTAACATTAATTTATCATTATTGTAACCAATTGACCAGTAATCGGTATTGGTGGTGCCTGATTTATAAGCGTATTTTTGTGATGCTTTACTATTAATAATCATTGCTGTAGGGGTATTGTAATCTAAAAAGGCTTTATTATATGTTGCGGTTAATAATTCATTTAAAATATACACATAATTAGGGTTTAAAACCAGATTATTAACATCTTGATATTCATATAGTATATTACCTTCTTTATCAGTTATTTTGTTAATAATATGCATCTTTTTTTGGTAGCCACCACTAGCTAATGTTAAATAACCATTTGCGTAATCTAATATATTCAGTTCACTTGTTCCAAGTGGTAGGGAGGCAACATCTTGAAATGGTTCATTTATACCGCATTTATGCATGGTATTAATAAATTTGTCAGATCCTAAAAATAAGTTGGTTTTGACAGCATAAATATTATCCGAATAAGAGATGGCAGTAGCCATGGTTATTTCTTTATTGGCATAAATATTAGCATAATTCTTTGGCGAATATTCTCGATTTGACGACAATGAAAAGGTTGTTTCTTGGCTTAAAAATCTAGTAGCACTGGTTAGACCATTTTCTAAGGCAGCATAATATAAAAACGGTTTAATAGTCGAACCTACTTGGCGTTTAGAATATAAGGCCCGATTATACTCGCTTTGAGCATAATCAAGTCCTCCGGTAAGAGCTTCGATACCGCCGGTTTGGGAATTAATGATTACACTAGCAACCTGTAACGAGCTATCATTTAAATATTTGTTGATGTTCTTCTCTAATTCTTTTTGTGAATTGATATCTAAGGCGGTATATATAACTAAGTTTCCACTTTGAAGTTCCTCATTAGTAAAAAGATTTAATCCTTTTAATTCCTTAATAAGGGCATCCTCGTAGTATTTAATCATAGCGAGTGAGTTATCACTTTTTTGATTATTCAATTTAATATTATTAAAGGAAAGCTTTTGATATTGTTCTTCGGTAATTTTATGATTGCTTTTCATCGCTAAAGCTACAACATTGGCCCGTTTTAACGCTTTTTTAATATTATTTTCTGGGTTATAGTTATTCGGATTTTTAGGAATTCCTGCCAAAATAATGGCTTCTTCTAAAGATAGCTCACTTGGCGTTTTATTAAAATAATATAAAGACGCATTATATATACCAAAATTTCCTTTTCCATAATTAATTGTATTTATATATGCTTCTAGAATTTCATCCTTAGTATAGTGGGTCTCAAGATTAATAGTTAGTAGTGCCTCATTATATTTTCTTTTCCATGTTTGATCAAAATCTAGAAAGGCATTTTTAATATATTGTTGAGATATCGTACTAGCTCCAGCTACAATATGGCCATTTATAATGTTTTGACCTACAGCCTTTAGTATTCTAACAAAATCAAAACCACAATGCTTATAAAAGTTTTTATCTTCTATCGAAATAATTGCATCAATAAAGTAAGGGGAAACTTCTTCTAGATTTGCCCATTTGCTATTTCCATAAGTGTTTTCCACTAGATTATTATTCACATCATATAAGGTATAGTTTTCTTTGTTATAAATTTGAATAGGTTTTGAAAAATAAGAATATAAGTATAACGATATTATTACTAAAAACAAGGATAGGGTAATAAATAAAAAAACATGATAAATTCTCGATAAAATATGCAAAAAAATCACCCTTTTATTAGTATTTAAAAAAAAATATAAATTATGAGTGCATTTTTAATACTAGTATGCTATAATGTTCTAGAAAAAAAAGAGAAACCCAGTTTTTCAAGGGAAAAAGGTGGCTCAAATGAAAGAAAAATTAAGTGAATTAATAGCGAATGTTTTAAATAAGTATAATCTTGAAAACGTAAGTGTATCATTAGAAATCCCAAAGAACAAAGAATTTGGTGATTATAGCACGAATATTGCTCTTCAAGTAAGTAAACAACTAAATAAAAATCCGCGTGAATTTGCTGAAGAACTTACTAACGAATTAAAGGCTGATTATATTAAAGATATTCAAATTGCCGGCCCTGGTTTTATTAACTTTTATTTAGATAATTCTTACTTGCTCAATAACATTAATAATATTATTAAGCTAGGTAATAAATATGGATCATCTGATATTGGTAAAGGTCAAAGAGTAAATATTGAATTTGTTAGTGCCAATCCCACAGGCATCCTCCATATGGGAAATGCCAGAGGCGGAGCTTATGGTGATTCTTTAGCAAGAATAATGAACTTTTGTGGATATGAAGCCACTAAGGAGTATTATTTAAATGATGCTGGAGTTCAAATTAATAAATTAGGTAAATCCATTTATAGTCGTTATTTGGATTTGTGCGGTATTGAGAATACATTCCCTGAGGATGGGTATCCTGGTACTGAAATTAAAGAAATAGCCAGTAATTTATATAAAGACAACAAAGATAAATTGGTAAGTGAGAAGCTAGATATCTTTAAGGAAGCAGGAATCAAATACTTAACTGATCAAATTTTTAAAGATTTAAGTGAATTTAGAATTAACTATGATGTTGTAACATCTGAAAAGTCTATTTATGAAAAATATCCAATACCAAACATTCTTGATACCCTAAAAAAGAATGGTTACGCTTATGAAAAAGATGGCGCGTTATGGTTTAAAAGTAGTGAATTACTAGATACTGAAGATCATGTTTTAGTTAAAAGTGACGGTTCTAATACATATCTAGTTCCGGACATGCCTTATCACATAGATAAATTGGAAAGAGGATATGATAAATTAATTGATGTTCTTGGAACTGACCATCATGGCTATGTAGCAAGGTTAAAAAGCGCAATTAAAGCGTTAGGTTATGATGATAATAAATTAGAAGTTAAATTGTTACAACTTGTTCGAATTGTTAAAAACGGCGAGGTTGTAGCTATGCACAAAAGAACCGGTAATATAATTACATTAAAAGATTTAATTGATGAAGTGGGTGTTAACGCTATTCGATATTATTTTTCTAAATACTCATTAGATACACAAATGGATTTTGATATTGAACTTGCTAAATCAAAATCAAATGAAAATCCAGTATACTATGTTTCTTATGCTTATGCTAGAATTTGTTCTATCTTAAGTAAGTATGAAAATATAGTTAATATTGATAAATATGAAACAATTAATGAAGAAGATGCATATAATCTTTTAGCATGTACATATAAGTTCCCTGATGTGGTAAAAAGTGCATGTCAAAAAGAAATGCCCCATATTATTACTAATTATGTTTATGAACTTGCATCATTATTTCATACATATTATGAAAAATGTCGTATAATAAGTGACGATGAAAAATCAACGATGGAAAATTTAAATTTAATTAAAAGTGTAAAAATTACTTTACATAATGCCCTAGATTTAATTGGGGTTGTACCAGAAGAAAGGATGTAATTAAAATGAAATTAACAAAGATGCCTAAAGAAGAATTGGAAGCCTTAAGTTATGCTGAAATAGCAGAAATGATTTTAACAGAAAAGAAAACCAAAATGAAAATAGTAGATATTTTCCGCGAAATTTGTAAATTATTAGAATTAAGCGATGCTGTATTTGAAAATCAAGTAGCAGACTTTTTTCAAATAATATCAACTGATAAAAATTTCATTGTTCTAGATAAAGGTTTTTGTGATTTAAGAAAGAAACATGCACCAAAGGTAACAATTGAAGAAACAGATGATGATTCTTTAGAAAGCGAAGAACTTGAAGAAGATGATGAAGTAATTACTGATGAAGAAGAATCAAATGAAGATGACGATATCTTTTATGATGCATCCTCAGATGAAGACGACGTTGATGATGACGCAGATGATGATTTAGATGACTTCATGGTCGTAGATGATGAAAGTGAAACAGAAACAAGTTTATAACTTGTTTTTTGTTCTTATTTTTTAATATAATAAAAAAGGAAGTGATATTATGTTTAATCGATTAGATGATATGGAAACTAAATATAATGAACTTAGTGATAAATTAACCACTGAGGAAGTTTTGAATGACTATAATTTATTAAAAGACTTGTCAAAACAAAGAAGTGATTTAGAGGAAACGGTTAATACATATAGAGAATATAAAAGAGTAGTTAATAATATTGAAGAAGCCAAAATAATGTTAGATGATCCTGACATGAAAGAAATGGCAGAGGAAGAATTAACTACTTTAGAAGAAAAAAAGGAAACTTTATATGCTGAATTAGAAAAACTATTAGTTCCTAAAGATGAAAATGATGGTAAGAACGTTATTATGGAAATTAGAGGCGCTGCTGGTGGTGATGAAGCCAATATTTTTGCCGGCGATCTATTTAGAATGTATTCTTATTATGCTGAAAAAAATGGTTGGAAAATCGAAGTAATCCACAGTATGGAAGGTGAAGCCGGCGGTTTTTCTCAGTTAGAATGCATGATTAAGGGACATAACGTATATTCTAAATTAAAATATGAAAGTGGTTCTCATCGGGTTCAAAGAGTTCCTGAAACTGAAAGTCAAGGAAGAGTACATACTTCAACTGCAACCGTTGTGGTTATGCCTGAGGTTGAGGATGTTAATATAGAAATAAATGAAGCAGACTTAAAAATCGATGTATTTCATTCATCTGGTGCTGGTGGACAATCCGTTAATACATCCAATTCTGCAGTTAGAGTAACACATGTTCCAACTGGCGTAGCTGTTGCTTGTCAAACAGAAAGAAGCCAATTAATGAATAAAGAGAAGGCTATTAATCTTCTTAAAATTAAATTAAATAATGAACTTCGTGAAAAGCAAGAGGCTGCCAATGATGCTGAAAGAAGAAGCAAAGTTGGAACTGGCGATCGTTCAGAAAAAATCAGAACTTATAATTATCCGCAAAATCGTGTAACCGACCACCGTATCAATTTCTCAATTATGGAACTTGATAGAGTAATGGATGGGTATCTAGATCCTATTATTGAGGCGTTAATTAACGAAGATATGCGTTTAAAACTTGCTGGTGTTAAAAGTGAATAATGATATTGAACTAATTAAGAAATACTTACCGGAAGATAAGTGGGAAGTATCTATTAAGAAGCTAAAGGATGGCTATCCTGTTCAATATATTATTGGTAATGTTGAATTTTATCATACCGTAATCGATGTTAACCAGGATGTCTTAATACCAAGATTTGAAACCGAGTACTTAGTTGATGATCTTATTAAATTAATGGAAGATTATAAAATCCTTCAACCAGATATTATAGATATTGGTACTGGCTCTGGAGCGATAGCTATAGCGTTAAAGAAAAACTATCCATGCTTTGTAAGTGCAATAGACATTAGTTCTAATGCAATTAAAGTAGCAAAGGAAAATGCCAAAAAAAATCATGCTAATATTTTGTTTATGAATGAGGATATTAGGAATTATGATAGTAATATTCAATATGATGTAATTGTTTCTAATCCGCCATATGTCAAACAAGATGAATATGTTGATGAAAAAACTAAGTATGAACCCCAAAATGCGATATTTGTTCCTAATAATGATGGTTTATATTTTTATCGTATAATTTTAGAAAAGAGCCTTAAGTTATTAAAAAAACCAGGTATTATTGCTTTTGAAATTGGAAGTAGTCAGCAAGATTTATTGGCACTAGCAAAAAATTATTATCCAGATGCTAAGATTATTCAAAAGAAAGATTTAAATAATTTAAATCGATACTTTTATATTATTAATGAATAAAAAAACAATTTTCTAAACATTATTACTTTAGTGATAATATGAAAAAGATAATTGTTTTTTTATTTGCTATTAGTTTTATCGTTTTATTAACTAAAGATAATTCGGTATATATTGATAATGGTATTAGATATCGGATTATAGCAAATAGCGATAGTGTTGAAGATCAAAATCTTAAGTGGAAGATAAACGATGAGTTGATTACAATTATTAAGAAAATGGATTCTTCTTCGAAAGAGTCTATGGATCAATCAATCAAAGAATACATCCCGGAAATTGAAAACGCTATAAAAAAATATACTGATATTTACTCAGTAAATTATGGTAATAATTTTTTCCCCCAAAAAGAGTATAAGGGGACAACCTATGCTAAAGGGTATTACCCATCACTTGTTATAACACTCGGTGAAAGTTCAGGACATAACTGGTGGTGCTTTATGTTTCCACCATTATGCTCTTTAGAGTATCAAAAAGATAATATTTCAAATGTTGAATATGACTTTTATTTTAAAAAAATCATAAATAAATATCTTTAAAATATGCTTTATTATGGGCATGTTTTTTAATGTAATCATAGGAATTATTTTGGGTTTGGATGCTTTCTCTCTATTGGTAAGTTTATCATCGTTTAAAATTGCAAATAAGGATGCCAATATATTAATACTTATTATTGGTGTTTTTCATTTAACATTTCCCATTCTTGGATCGGTCTTGGGTAGCTTTATTCACTTACCTATAAATGAGTTAAAGATTATAATTTTCTTCTTTTTAATGATTGAAATGACGCTTGATTACTTTAATCATCAAAAATTAGTTTTTATATCCTCAATTATCAGTATCATCATTTTAGCTTTTTCGGTTAGTATTGATAGCTTTTCGATTGGTGTTGGACTTCCTTTGCGTGCAAATATCCTTACTTCATGCATAATTTATTCAATTTGTGCAATTACATTTTCTTACTTTGGATATGCATTAGGAAAGTATTTAAATAATAGTATAGGCCGGTATGCCAACATCATTGGAATAATGCTTATTATCCTTGTTTTGGTATGTCAAATAATGCGTGCATGATTTGACTAGTAACCCAAAATTAAATATAATAAGGGTACACTATTAAATTAGTGAATTAATAAGGTGAAAAATGAAACAAATTAGAATTGTTGGGGGAAAACCACTCAGTGGGAAGATTCATATTGGTGGGGCCAAAAATAGTGCTGTTGCACTTATACCCGCGACTTTATTAGCAAATGAGAAATGTATTATAAATAATGTTCCAAATATTAGCGATAGAGATGCGTTGCTAGATATACTAAAGACTTTGAATGTGGGCTTTAAACAACAAGGAACAACTGTTGAAGTAGATCCTTCAAATTTAGCAAATAATCTTATTTCAGAGGAACAATCTAATAAATTACGGGCATCATATTACTTTATGGGTGTATTATTGGCTAGATTTGGTTACGTTGAGATGTTTTATCCAGGTGGATGTAATATAGGCTCACGACCAATCGATTTGCATTTAAAAGGATTTGAAGCCTTGGGTGCCAAAATAACTCATGATGAAAAGAATCATAAATATATCGTTGAAGCCAAAGAATTAACTGGAGCTAGAATTAAACTTAATTTTGCATCTGTTGGTGCCACAATCAATATTATGTTCGCTGCTACATTAGCCAAGGGAACTACCACTATTGAAAATGCTGCCAAGGAAACTGAAATTATTAATATTGCCGATTATTTAAATAATATGGGCGCTAAAATTGAAGGCGCAGGGACATCTAAAATTAAAATTACCGGCGTTAATGAATTACATGGTACATCAATCGAAGTTATTCCCGATCGTATTGAAGCTGGTACATATATTTTAATAGGCGCATTGCTTGGTCAAAATCTTCAGGTTTGCGGCGTTAATACAGATCATATAACTGCACTTTTAAATAAATTAAATGACATGAATATAAAATATGATATTGAAGATGATGTGGTTACTATAAGTAAGGCCAAGGAAATCAACCCAATTAATATAACAACTTTAGTATATCCTGGATTTCCTACGGATCTAGGTCAACCTATGAGTGTTGTTCTAACGCAAGCAAATGGAGTTTCTTTATTCGAAGAAACAATTTGGGAAAATCGAATGGGTCATGTACCACATTTGAATAAAATGGGTGCAAATATTGAATTAAAAGATAATACCCACGCCATTATCCACGGGCCAACTAAACTAACTGGTTGTGAGATAAATGCTACAGATTTAAGAGGTGGTGCTGCGTTAGTTCTTGCAGGCCTAATTGCCGAGGGCACAACAATTATTAATAATATAGAATATATTCTAAGAGGTTATGAGAATATTATTAATAAACTAAAAAAGGTTGGCGCCGATATTGAAATAATTGATAAATAATACTTGTCAAGTAAATATTTTATGATATAATATCACAAGGAAAGCAAACTATGCCATGGATTTGGTATGGGAAGGAGAGAAAAATGAAGGCAAATATTCATCCAGAAATGAAAGATGCTACAGTTACTTGTGCATGCGGAGCAACATTTAAAACTAAATCTACAAAAGAAAACATTAATGTTGAAGTTTGTAGTGAATGTCATCCATTTTATACAGGTACACAAAGTAGAGCAAAGAAAACTGGAAACATAGAAAAGTTCAATAAAAAGTACGGAATAAATGATAAACAAAAAGCTTAAATAGTTTTTTGTTTTTTTTTGTTGTATAATAAACATGGTGAATAAAATGAAAATATATATTGGTTGTGATCATCGTGGGGTTGAATATCAAAATAAGATAAAAACTTATTTAGAGAAAAAGGGATATGAAGTCGAAAAATCAACAGTTCAACATAATGATAAAGATGATTATCCTGATTTTGCATTTGATGTATGTGAAAAGGTGGTAAAGACACCTAATTCCTTTGGTATATTATTATGCGGCACAGGTATTGGAATGAGCATTGCAGCCAATAAAGTAAAAGGCATTAGAGCAGCTAGATGTGTTTCTAAATCTGATGCTTATTATTCTAAAATTCATAATGATGCTAATGTATTGTGTCTAGGTATCAATGATACCCCGGTTGAATCATTGATTGAAATAGTTGATGAATTTTTAAATAATACTTCACCGACAGAAGAAAGACATCAAAATCGTGTAAATAAGATCATACATTACGAACAAGGTGCATAAAATGAGTTATAAAATATATATTTATGCATTTATGTTATTAACGACAATATTTGCTCTTAGTGGGATTAACTATACTGGTTTTTTTAAAACAAATCATAAAATTGAAGCAAAGGTACTAATTGTCTTAATTGCTATGAGCATCAGTTATTTGGCGTCGCAATTTATTATTAGCTTTATCGAAGGATGATATGAAAAACAAAATATTATTATGTTTGGTAGTAATATTATTAATTATTTATATATCAAAAGGAAGTATTCAGGAAGATACTTCCTTTTTTAATTATTCCTTGGTAATTAAAAATACAGTAAATAATACAACATTTGAAATTGATATGGAGGATTATCTAGTGGGAGTAATTGCAGGTGAGATGCCAATATCGTTTGAAAAGGAAGCTCTAAAAGCGCAAGCGGTTGCCTCTAGAACGTATGCATATTATAAATCTATTAATAGTAGGAATACATACGATTTAACAACCGATAATAAAACACAGATTTATTTAGATAATGAATCACTAATTAATAAGTGGGGCATTAATTACGAGGCTAATCTTCAGAAAGTAAAAGAAGCAGTACAAGAAACTGAAAATGAGATAATTACTTACGATGGTAACGTTATAAGCGCTTATTTCTTTTCTATGAGCAATGGGCAAACAGAAAATGGAGCTGAAGTTTTTAATGAAAACAAACCGTATTTAGTTAGCGTAAGTTCTCCGGAGAATAATACATTGAAAAATTTTCAGAGGTCAAAAACTTTTTCTAAAACAGAGTTTTGTAAGCTTTTGAATCTAAAAGATTGTAAAAAAATAACTATAAATAAAGCATTATATAATAATACACATCATGTTACGAAAATAATTATTAACAATAAAGAATATAAGGGAACAGAGTTTCGTAAATTATTAAATCTTTATTCTACCGACTTTGTGATAGATATCAACAATGATATTTTAATTACTTGTTATGGTCACGGACATGATGTGGGGATGAGTCAATACGGAGCTAATATAATGGCTAAAGAAGGATATAACTACCAGGAAATATTAAAGCACTACTATACCGGAGTTGATATTGAAAAAATAAGTGTATAAAAAATTAATAATCTTCCCATAATCTTATTAGGAGGATTGATGATATCAAAGAAAATGAAAAGTACAATTATTAAATTGTGCATACTAGGAGTAATAACGATTGCATTTTTAGGATTGGCTTTTATTAATAACTATGTGGTTAATAAGTATAAACAATCATTATCGGTAAAAGGTTTACTTAAAGAACCAACCGAGGCCGTTTATAGTGAGGTATCAAGTAAGAAGGATACAAATATTCAAGTAATTATTCCACCATATGTGGGTGATGAGATAATTGAAAGTGCTTCGTTCTATAATAAGAATGATAATGAAGAAAAACAAAAAAGATCAATTATCCATTATGAAGATACCTACCTTCCATCAACAGGAATTCTATATACTTCAAGCATAAAGTTTGATGCAATCGCCGTTTGTGATGGGACGGTAACAGACGTTTCCAAGGATAATATTTTAGGTAAATTTGTTACTGTCAAGCATAATGATTTGCTTTACACAAACTATTATTCATTAGATGATGTTAATGTTAAAGTAGGGGATGAAGTTACACAAGGACAAATACTAGGTTCTTCATCAAAAAGCAAAATATCAAACAATGAATATAGTTTATTATTTGAAGTAACCTATAATAATGAGATAATTAACCCCGCTAAAATATATAATCAAAAAACGACCAGTTTTTCTTAAAAATCTATTCTCCTTAAAATCATTTAATAGGAATAAAATAGCCCGAATTATGTCGAAAACAGTCGGACTATTTTTCTTGTATATCGGATTTTGTAATGATAAATTTATCTTAAGAAAAGAGGTGCTATATGAAGGGAAAAGTTAAGTGGTTTAATAACGAAAAAGGATATGGATTTATTGAAGTAGAAAATCTTGCAGATATATTTGTACATTATTCAGTAATTCAAAAAGACGGCTACAAAACGCTCTCCGAGGGTGATATTGTAAACTTCCGTCTAATTAAAACACCTAAAGGATTACAAGCACAGGATGTCGCTCCTTTACAATTAACTACTGTATAAGTAGTTTTTTTGTCTAATTTTTGATACAATATTTATAGGAGATGATGAGAATTGAAAATTTCAATCAGAGGGGACAAACTAGAGGTTACAAAGGCAATTAAGGAGTATATAGAAAATAAACTATCCAAACTTGATAAATATTTTGATAATCCTGGGGATATTAATTGTCATGTGTTAATTAAAGCTAAAAATAACGAACAAACCGTTGAGGTTACAATACCTACATCCAGATTTACACTTCGTGCTGAAGAAAAACATGCTGACTTGTATGCTGCGGTTGATTTAATTATAGATAAACTTGAAAGAATGATTCGTAAGAACAAAACAAGACTTACAAAACATTATAAAGAGGTAAGTAACTTTGAAATGGTCTTAGATTTTGAAGTACCAGATGATGAGGAAGAAGAAAAAATTGTTAAAAGAAAGAATATTGATACTAAACCAATGAGCGAGGAAGAAGCTTTACTTCAAATGGAACTATCCGATCACGACTTCTTTGCTTTTAAAAACACTGATGAAGAATGTGTGTCAGTTTTATATCTTCGCAAAGATGGTTCTTATGGTATTATAAATGTTAAATAGATGTTGCTTAGCAACATCTTTTTTTGTAAAATAATGATAGTAAGGATTAAGAAACATGAAGAAATCCATTGTATTATTATTAATCATTATTTTTCCTTTTGTGGTTAATGCCAAAGAAATAACTAACGTTAGCACTATTAAATTAGATGGTAATGCTATTTCTGATAGTTTAATTGATGATGATGAAAGTACATATAAAACAATAAAAAAAGGACAAAAGATAACCATAACTAGTAAAGATAATATTAAAGGTATCTATCTTATATATGAGCTTGAAGGTGGGTTCGGTGTTCTTGCCAATGATACTTTAACCACCACTTTCGGGGATAATGGTTTTTTACATGATTATATCGATGTTGAAAGTATCTTAGGCTTAAGTAAAGAAATTACTTTAACATACAATAGCAAAACAATGTTAACAGACATTTATGTTATTGGTGAAGGAGATATTCCTTCGTTTGTTGAAATTTGGGATAAGCCAGCAGAGAAAGCCGATTTATTATTATATTCTACCCATAGCGATGATGAACAATTATTCTTTTCCGGACTTTTGCCATATTATGTAGCTAAAGGTGCTTCAGTTCAAGTAGTTTATTTTACCAATCATAATAATAATAAAAAAAGATTACATGAACAATTACATGGGCTTTATACTGTTGGTATCCGTCATTATCCTGTTTTTAGTCCTATTCCAGACGAATGGGCGCCAACATTAACTAGTGCCATGAATAACATGAAAAGCGCGGGAGTTAGCGAGGATGAAGCCATGAAATATTTGGTAACAACAATTCGCCGTTTTAAACCATTAGTAATTGTTACCCACGATGAAAAGGGTGAATATGGTCATGGTCAACACATGCTTTGTACTTATCTAGTTGAAAGAGCAATTGACCATGCTAATGATCAAACATATGACGAAAAATCATATAATGAATATGGTAAATGGGCAACTAAAAAAGTTTATATTCATTTATACCCCAAAAACCAAATACATATGGATTACGACGAACCTTTAGATTACTTTGATGGTAAAACCGCTTTTAATGTTTCTCAACTTGGTTTTAGTAAGCATTATTCTCAACAATATACATGGTTCCGAAGATGGATGAATGGTAATGATAACGAAATTACTAAAGCATCCCAAATTAAAACCTATTCACCATGTGAATATGGATTATTTAGATCATTAGTCGGAGTCGATACAGAAAAAAATGATATGTTCGAAAACCTATCATTTTATAAAGATATTACTAATGAAGAAGAGTTAAATAATGAAGACGTTATCCCGACTATTAGTGAAAAACCAATGGATAATCCCGATACATCTATGAATGCCTATCGCTTAGTAATGATATTTGTTATTATTTTTTCCGGTTTAGGTGTTCTAATATTAATTAGAAAACTCTAGTCTTTTTTGACTGTTAAAGAATAAGTGCAATTTCCTTTATATAAACCTTTATTATCGAAGTCATCTTCATCATATGTAAAGACAGTAACTTTAATATCGGTTTCAATATTTTTAATGTTTTTTCCTGCTGTTAATTTAATGCCCTGTAAAAGGGTATTTTTATTGAACTCATCTTCTGTTGTGTGACTATACCAACTATCATTTTTATGGGCAATAGCATCATATAAATAGATTTCTAACATATCATAAATTGTTTCAGTATCTTTAGGACTAATAATTTGTACCTTTTGATCATTAAATTCTATTATAAAACCGATTCGATAATTAGAAATATCTTCATCGTAACTATCCATATAGTCTTCAAAAACCTTAACTAAATTACCGTTCGAAATTTTTTCTTCGTCGGTATAAAATACATTGAAAGAAACAATATCCTTATGATAAGTCCAAGCAGCTGTATATTCTTTTTTAAGAATTCTTTTTCCTTCTTCTTTGTCATTATAATATAGACCAACTTTAAGAGGATTGTTGTCTTTCCATTCTTCCTTTTTAGGTGTTTCTTTTGCTGTATTGTTTGTTACAACATTATTTGTGTTGGCAAAACTCTCGTGTTTATTTTTAGGAATATCTCGAACTAAATAGATTGCTAAATAAACAATTATTATTAAAAGAATTAAAACTGGAATAACCCTTTTGTTTTTCATCATCATCACCAGTATAATTATACCATATTTCTTGGTATTATGACTACTGACGTGATATAATAAATGTTGAGGTGACAACATGGGATTATTAAAGAAATTATTTGATTCCGAATATAAAGAATTAAAAAGATTTGAGAAAATCGCAGATGAAATTGAAGCACTTTCTCCTGAAATGGAAAAGTTGAAAGATACTGATTTTGCAAAAAAAACCGAAGAATTCAAGAAAGAACTAAAAGAAGGAAAGTCTTTAGATGATATCTTGGTACCAGCGATGGCACTTGCTCGTGAAGCTTGTTATCGTGGTATTGGAGAAAAACCGTTTAGAGTACAAATTATTGGTGCCTTAGCAATTCATTTTGGTAATATTGCAGAAATGAAGACAGGTGAAGGAAAAACATTAACAACTGTTTTACCAGCATATGTTAATTCATTAACCTCTGAAGGTGTTCATGTAGTAACAACAAACGAGTATCTATCTCAAAGAAATGCTGAATGGATGGGGCCAATATATGATCTATTGGGAGTAACTGTTGGCGTTAATCTAAGAGAACTATCTGCAAAAGAAAAGCAAGATGTTTATAATTGTGACATCACTTACTCAACAAATAACGAGATTGGGTTTGACTATCTAAGAGATAACATGGTAGTAACCAAAGAACAAAGAACACAAAGACCACTTAATTTTTGTATTATCGACGAAGTTGACTCCATTTTAATTGATGAAGCAAGAACACCGTTAATAATTAGTGGTGGCCAAATGAAATCTAATAATTTATATTTAGATGCTAACAGGGCTGTTCAAAGATTAAAAGAGGAAGTTGATTACACAGTTGATGAAAAAACCAAATCTGTATCCCTTACAGAGGAAGGTTCTAAGAAAATTGAAAAGATTTTAAATATTAAAAATTTATATGATATTGATAATGCCGTAATTGTCCACCATTTAAATCAAGCTTTAAAAGCTAATTATGCTTTTGCTAAAGATGTTGATTATGTTGTGGAAAATGGTGAAGTTATTATCGTTGATCCATTTACGGGACGTTTGATGCATGGTAGACAATATTCTGAAGGATTACACCAAGCAATCGAGGCCAAGGAAGGTGTTACAATTAACACTGAAACTAAAACGATGGCAACAATTACCTTCCAAAATTTATTCAGGATGTATAAGAAACTTGCTGGTATGACTGGTACAGCTAAAACTGAAGAAGAAGAATTTAGAAATATTTATAACATGTATGTTATTAGAATTCCAACCAATCGACCAGTAATTCGTGTAGATTTACCGGATTTGGTTTATCCAACATTAAAAGGAAAATATAAAGCTATAATTAGAACGATAAAAGAAATTCATGCAACAGGACAACCGATTCTAGTTGGTACCATTTCGGTTGAAACCAATGAGTACTTATCACAATTATTAACAAAGAATGGTTTAAAACATGAAATCTTAAATGCTAAAAACCACGCTCGTGAAGCAGAAATAATTGCTAAGGCTGGTGAAAAAGGCGCTATTACGTTAGCTACTAACATGGCTGGTCGTGGAACCGATATAAAACTAGGTGAAGGCGTTAAAGAACTTGGGGGTTTATGTGTAATTGGTACTGAAAGACATGAATCAAGACGTATTGATAACCAATTAAGAGGTCGTTCTGGTCGTCAAGGGGATCCTGGTATGAGTCAATTCTTCGTATCATTCGAAGATGATTTAATGCGTAGATTTGGTCTTGAACGTACTAAGAACATGTTAATGTCATTAGGTATGGCTGAAGATGAGGCCATTAGAAGTAAGCAATTTACAAGAAGCATTGGTACTGCCCAAAAAAGAGTTGAAGGCAATAACTATGACATTAGAAAGTCACTTCTTGACTATGATAATGTCATGAATGAGCAAAGAGAAATAATTTATAGCAAGCGTAATGAGATTATTGATAATGAAGATATTCATTCAACAGTGTTGGAAATGTTCCAAAATACCATTCATGCTCTTTGTGAGGCTCACTTAGCTCCAGAAAATAAATTAACTGAAAATGATAAATCCGAAATAATCGAATATGTAAACACTAATTTCCTAAGAAATAAGAAAATGAAATTATCTGATGTTATCGATTTAAAAGATAGTGAGGTTCCTGAAAAAATAGCTAAGGTAGTTATTAAGGACTATGAAGATAAGATTAAAGATCTTCCAGTTAAAAATGAATTTGAAAGAGCAATTGCCCTTCGCGTAATTGATTCTAACTGGGTAGAACACATGAATACAATGGAACATTTAAAAGAAGGTATTGGTCTTCGCGGATATAGTCAAACCAATCCAGTACAAGCTTATACTCTTGAAGGTTTTGAATTATTTGATCATCTACTAGATAAGATCGATAATGACACAGTAACATTCCTATTAAGAGCGGAAATTAAGCAAAATATTGAAAGAAAGCAAACATTAAACGGGACAGCTAATGATGGTAAGGAGAAAGTTAAAAGTACACCAAAAAGAGTTACTAAAGTAGGACGTAATGACCCATGTCCTTGCGGCTCAGGGAAAAAATACAAACAATGCTGTGGTAAGTAGTAGGAAATATAAGGGTTTGCGAGGATTTTGTCCACACAAAATTTGACCGAAAATTGCCATTTGTCCACATTTTGTCCACGTAAATTTAAAATTGTGGACAACAGGACAAAAAGTGTTGTGAAATTTAGTACACGTTTTGTGGACAATTTATAAAAATAAATGTCATCATACGATGGCATTTTTTGTTTACCAATTTTAGAAAAGGAGAGTATAAAAATGGTAAGCGTAAGAAAACGTGGAAAGGTATATGAATACCGATTTGAAACAGCTTCAGTTGATGGCACAAGGAAATGGATTACAA
>JAEEGL013671035.1_pt1 | contig 58758 bp, 45 predicted proteins | sample 9134231 | NCBI WGS metagenome assembly JAEEGL01 (sample SAMN16246548, study PRJNA631951) | gut metagenome | biome: gut microbiome; feature: rumen; material: fiber-attached | host: Bos | place: Iran: Karaj | collected 2018-10
AGGAGCGCGTGGCCGCTTCCAAGATCCTGGTGGGCCCGAAGCCCGCGAAGTACACCGGCGACCGCGCCGCCTTCCTGGAGGACCTGCGCCGGGCGCTCTTCGCCGCCAAGGTGGTCTCCTACGCCCAGGGTTACGCCCTGATGCGCGCTGCCGCCAAGGAGTACGGCTGGAACCTCAACTACGGCGGCATCGCCCTGATGTGGCGCGGCGGCTGCATCATCCGCAGCGTGTTCCTCGGCAAGATCAAGGAAGCCTTCGACAAGAACCCGGACATCGCCAACATCCTGCTCGACCCGTACTTCACCGGCAAGCTCGCCGATGCCCAGACCGGCTGGCGCAACGTGCTGGCCACCGCCATCGTGAACGGCGTCCCGGCCCCGACCCTCAGCGCCGCCCTCGAGTACTATGACGGCTACCGCTGCGAGCGTCTGCCGGCGAACCTGCTGCAGGCCCAGCGCGACTTCTTCGGAGCGCACACCTACGAGCGCACCGACCGCCCGCGCGGAGAGTTCTTCCACACCAACTGGACCGGTCACGGCGGCGATACGGTCGCCGGTACCTATATCGCATAATCAACTAATAATCAATATCTGCTATGCTTAAAATCGGTAAATATTCATTCGGCGTGGGCGACCGTTTCGCCCACGAAGGAATCAACCAGCTGAAGGCCCTCATCGAGGCCGAGGAGAAGTTCGGCGTCCATTTCGTTCCCGTGTGGAACAAGTCCAACCGCGAGCACCAGATCGTCGGCACCGAGCCGTGCGAGACGCGCGCCGAGGCCGACGCCGCCGTCAAGGCCCTGAACTACAAAGGACAGTATTTCGTGGATGCGGACCACATCAACCTGAACAACGTGGACCGCTTCATCGAGTCTTCCGATTTCTTCACCATCGATGTCGCCGACTACATCGGCCACTCCGGTTCGATGGAGGAGCGTTTCCTCCCGGCCATCAAGGAAGCCGGCAAGATCTACCGCCACATCGCGGAGAAGAAGGGCGTCGGCAACTTCGTGACCGAGGTCTCGATGGATGAGGTGGACGAGGCCCAGACGCCCGAGGAACTCCGCTACATCCTCAAGGAGATCGCGAAGGAGGGCATTCCCGTCCAGACCATCGCGCCCAAGTTCACCGGCCGCTTCAACAAGGGCGTGGACTACCGCGGTGACCTCGCGCAGTTCGAGAAGGAGTTCGAGCAGGACCTGCTCGTCATCGACGAGGCGGTGAAGGCCTACGGCCTGCCTGACAACCTCAAGCTCTCCATCCACTCCGGTTCCGACAAGTTCTCCATCTACCCGATCATGGGCCGTCTGATCCGCAAGTACGACAAGGGTATCCACATCAAGACCGCCGGCACTACCTGGCTCGAGGAGAACATCGGCCTCGCCCTGGCCGCTCCGGAGGGCCTCGCCCTGGCCAAGAAGATCTATGTGAACGCCCTGGGCCGCATGGACGAACTGACCGTCCCGTACGCCACCGTCATCGACGTCGACAAGAAGGCCCTCCCGACTCCCGAGGAAGTGGAGAAGTGGGATGCCGAGACCTATGCCAAGGTGATGCGTCACAACCAGGCCGAGCCGCTCTACAACCAGAACTTCCGCCAGCTCATCCACGTCAGCTTCAAGATCGCTGCTGAACTCAAGGACGAGTTCCTGCCGGCGCTTGAGAAGTACACCGATGTCATCGGCGAGCAGATTACCGAGAACCTTTGCGAAAGACATATCAAGAGGCTTTTTGCTGAGTAACAGATGAAACTTACCGATATCCTTTCCAAGGGTTTCAACCCTGCGGAGTGGGAGCAGAAAGGCTACCAGCTCCCCAAGTTCGACATCGCCGCCGTGCGGGAGAAGACCCGCAAGGAACCCACCTGGGTACACTTCGGCGGTGGTAACATCTTCCGTGCCTTCCCGGCATCCATGCTCAATGATGCGCTGAACACCGGTCGCTATGACCGGGGCGTGATCGTGGCCGAGACCTTTGATTTCGAGGTGATCGACAAGGCCTATGCACCCTACGACAATCTCTCCCTCTCCGTCAGCCTCCAGTCTTCGGGGAACGTCGAGAAGAAGGTCATCGCCAGCGTGACGGAGGCCCTGAAGGCCGACTACCAGTTCGCGGACTGGCAGCGCCTCGTCGACATCTTCCGCAACCCTTCGCTCCAGATGATCTCCTTCACGATCACCGAGAAGGGCTACGGCTACAACGAAGCCGACCTCGCCCGCGGGCTCAAGCCCGTCTTTGCCCTCGGCAAGGTCGCCGTGCTGCTGCGTGAGCGTTGGGAAGCCGGCTGCCTGCCCCTGACTGTCCAGTCCATGGACAACTGTTCCCACAACGGCGACCGCGTCAAGGCCGGTGTCCTGGCCTATGCGGAGCGCTGGGTAAAGGACGGTCTCGTGCCCCAGGCTTTCCTGGACTACCTCAAGGACGAGACGGAGGTCACGTTCCCATGGTCCATGATCGACAAGATCACCCCGCGTCCTCACGGCAAGGTCAAGGCCATGCTCGCTGCGGACGGATTCGAGGACAACGACTACATCGAGACCGAGAAGCACACCTTCACGGCTCCGTTCGTCAACGCCGAAGAGACGCAGTACCTCGTCATCGAGGACAACTACACCAACGGCCGTCCGCCGCTGGATCTCGGCGGAGCCCTCTACACTACGCGTGAGACCGTCGACAAGGTGGAGACCATGAAGGTCACGACCTGCCTCAACCCGCTCCATACGGCCATGTCCATCTACGGCTGCATGCTCGGCTATACCCTGATCTCCGCGGAGATGGCGGATCCCGACATCCGTTCCTTCATCCAGAAGATCGGTTACATCGAGGCCATGCCCGTCGTGACGGATCCCGGTGTCCTGAATCCTTATGAATTCATCGGCGCCGTGATCAACCGCCGCCTGCCGAATCCGTTCATGCCCGACGCGCCCCAGCGTATCGCCATGGATACTTCCCAGAAGCTGCCCATCCGCTTCGGCGAGACCATCAAGAAGTACATCGCCCGCGGACTCGACATGGAGAACCTCCAGCTGATCCCGCTCGTGCTGGCCGGCTATGCCCGCTACCTGAAGGGGATCCAGGACGACGGTACTCCGTTCGATCCTTCACCGGATCCCATGCTCGAAGAGCTGCAGGCCATCGTGGCGCCGCTCCAGGTCGGCAAGGCTGACCAGGATTACAGCTGCCTCAAGGCCCTGTACACCCGCAAGGACGTCTTCGGCCTCGACCTCTACGAAGCCGGTCTCGGCGAGAAGATCGAGGGCATGGTGAAGGAGCTCTTCGCCGGCCCCGGTGCCGTCCGTGCCACCCTGCACAAGTATGTCGACGCCCGATAGGCAGGACTCTATTAAAGAAGAAAGGCAGCCGCACGGCTGCCTTTCTTCTTTAATAGTCATTCCGGGCTTGACCCGGAATCTCCTTACAGGACCGTCACCTCCGCTCCGGCGGCGGAGGCGATGCGCTTCACCAGACCCTGGAGCACGGCGCCGGGGCCGATTTCGCGGAACTCCGTGGCGCCGTCCGCAAGCATGTTCTTGACGGACTGGGTCCAGCGGACCGGCGAGGTGAGTTGCTGCAGGAGATTGTCCTTGATGCGCTGCGGATCCGTCTCCGGCAGGGCGGTGACGTTCTGGTAGATGGGGCATCTGGGGGTACGGACTTCGGTCCGGTCGATGGCCTTGGCCAGCTCGACGCGGGCGGGCTCCATCAGCGGGCTGTGGAAGGCGCCGCCGACGCTCAGCGGCAGGGCGCGCTTCGCGCCCGCAGCCTTGAGCGCCTCGCAGGCGCGCGCCACGGCTTCTTTCTCGCCGGAGATCACTACCTGCCCGTCACAGTTGTAGTTGGCCGGGATGACAGTGCCCTCGATTCCGGCGCAGATCTCTTCGACCTTTTCGTTCGGCAGGGCGATCACGGCCGCCATGCCGCCGGGCACCAGCTCGCAGCATTTCTGCATCTCGCTGGCACGCACGGCCACGAGGCGCAGGGCGTCTTCGAAGTCCACGGCGCCCGCGGCCACGAGCGCGGAGAATTCGCCGAGGGAGTGCCCGCCGACCATGTCCGGGGCAGGGAGGTCTTCGGTACAAAGGGCGGTGACGACGGAATGCAGGAAGATGGCGGGCTGGGTCACGCGCGTGGCCCGCAGGTCCTCGTCCGTCCCTTCGAACATGATATCGGTGATGCGGAAGCCCAGGATCTCGTTGGCACGCTCCATCATCTCACGCGCCTTGGCGCTGCTCTCGTACAGGTCTTTGCCCATTCCGGGGAACTGAGACCCCTGGCCGGGGAATACATATGCTCTTTTCATATTCGTTCGTTTTTGAAAAATCGTTTCCTTTTACGGCGCAAATTTACAAAAATTCAGTATATTTGCATTCCCCAAAGGCAGACCCGCGGGTATGCCCCTGTAGTTTAATGGATAGAATTTCGGATTCCGGTTCCGACGATAGGCGTTCGATTCGCCTCGGGGGTACGAAGAAGCAGCGCTCATGGCGCTGCTTCTTCGTACCCGGTTCCCTCCATTCATCGAGGGGCGTTCCCCTCGAGCTCCCCCCGTCGCTGCGGTACGAAAGCAGCGTAACAAACGCCGCTTTCGTCCCCGGTTCCCTCCATCCATCGAGGGGTGTTCCCCTCGAGCTCCCCTCGTCGCTACGCTCCGAATCCTTGTCCGGAGGCAAACGGAATGGACTGCCCTCGGGAACAGCTGGTGCCGGGGCAGATTCCGGAGATAACCTCGTTAAAATCTTCTAGGTGGACCTGGTCCACTTTCAGGGTGCGGACCAGGTCCATCGATCCTGCCTCAGAGACTGCTCTGGCCAGGAGTTGGTGTACCAGGTACACCCCTTCAAAGTGGACCTGGTCCACTTCTCGGAGAGATTGCTCCGCCTTCGAGATGCCGGGGTGCCCACGACGGGGTTGCCGGTTCGCCGGGATGCCGGGGAGCTCCGCCGTCGGGCCGCTGGGGTGCCTGGCCTCGGGCGCCGGGGCATTTCTCCGCAGGAGGTTTCATCTTGTCGCAGAATAATCTTATCTTTGTCTATCTATACATTACGATGAATATGGCCAGAGACAGATTTGACATCAAAGAAAAAGAAGGGGTGAGCCTGATGACGGACGCAGTCGTCATCATCGACAAATTCACCGGCGTAAACTATCTCTATGTCCAGCGCGGCTACGGCGGAGGACTTACCCCGCTCCTGGACTCCGAAGGCAAGCCCATCATCTCCAAGGAGGATATGTGGAAATAAGGAGCATGAAAGTACTGATGATCAACGGCAGCCCGCACCAGCAGGGCAATACCGCGCTGGCACTGGCGGAGATCGCCAGGCAGCTGGAGAAGAACGGGATCGGGAGCGAGACGGTCTGGATCGGCCATCAGCCGGTCCGCGGGTGCATCGCCTGCGGCGGATGCTCCCGCACGGACGGCGCCTGCGTCTTCGACGACGACATCTGCAACCGGATCAGCGAAAAGTTCGCCGGGGCAGACGCATTGATTGTAGGCTCTCCTGTCTATTACGGCCAGCCGAACGGGGCGCTGCTCAGCGTGATCCAGCGCGCCTTCTACTCCAACGGTGGGGCCATCGCCGGCAAGCCCGCCGCGGCCTTGGCAGTGTGCCGCAGGGGCGGCGCCACGGCTTCCTTCGAGACGCTTAACATGCCTTTCCAGATGATGAACATGCCGGTCGTGACCTCCCAGTACTGGAACATCGTCTACGGCCGCACGCCCGGCGAAGCCTCGCTCGATACCGAGGGCCTGCAGACGATGCGCGCCCTGGCCAACAACATGGCCTGGCTGCTCAAGGCCACAGGCGGGAAGCCCGCTCCCGGACGCGACGCCGGCGAGAGCGCGGCCCGCATGCACTTTATCCGCCCGGAGAAATAATGCGATGGAACCGGTATTGAATGCACACAACAAGGAAGAGTATCCGCCGATGCATACGGCGGAGCATATCCTGAACGGGACGATGGTCCGCCTTTTCGGCTGCCCCCGTTCGCGCAACGCGCACATCGAGCGGAAGAAATCCAAATGTGACTATCTCCTCCCGGAAGCACCGACCGAGGAACAGGTTGCGGAGATCGAGCAAAGGGTCAACGAAGTCATCGGCCGCCGACTGGACGTGACGATCGATTTCATGTCGCGGGAGCAGGCGGCCGCCATCGTGGATGTCAGCAAACTCCCGGAAGATGTGTCCGAGACGCTGCGCATCGTCCGCGTCGGTGACTACGATGCCTGCGCATGCATAGGTGCCCACGTGAAAAACACCGCCGAGATCGGCACCTTCAAGATCCTCAGCCACGATTATGCGGACGGCCGCTGGCGCGTCCGTTGGAAAGTGACGGGATAGGGGACTCATACCCCAAACGGCAAATGACTTTATGCGCAATAGACAGATGAAACGATTCCAGCTTTATATCCTGCCGGTCCTTGCCCTGCTTGCAGCGTGCAATCCGGGTACTTCCGTCAAATTCAGCCGCGACGATGCCGCCTGCAAGGTGGATGTCAGCGTCGGCGGGCGCTATTTTACGTCCTTGTTCTATCCGGAAGATGAAGCCAAGCCCATCCTGTGGCCGATCATGACGGCATCCGGGATCGACATCACGCGCGGATATCCCCGGGCGCCACGCGCCTTCGAAAGCGTCGACCATCCGCACCACTCCGGCCTGTGGTTCAACCACGGGGATGTGAACGGCCTTGATTTCTGGAACAATTACCACGCGATCCCGTCGGAGCGCAAGCCCGCTTACGGCTCGGTGCGGCTCCGCAGCATCGAGTCCATGGAAGGGGACCGGATCGTGACCCTTTCGGACTGGGTGGACAACGATGGCCACGTCCTGCTGAAGGAGCAGACGACCTACACCTTCGGCGGCAGCCGGGATGAGCGCTTCATCGTCCGCAGCGCCTTGCTGATGGCCGTGGATACGGTCCGGTTCGGCGAGGACAAGGAGGGCATGCTCGGCCTGCGCGTCGACCGCGCTTTCCAGCAGCCCTCGGACAGCCCGGTACTCTACCTGGATGCCCAAGGCCGGGAGACCGGCACGCCGACGGTCAATAAGGACGGCGTCACGGGCCTGTATACCAACAGCCTGGGCTATACGGGCGACGACGCCTGGTCCACACGGGCGGAGTGGACCAAGCTCGACGGGACCAAGGACGGGGACGACATCACGATCCTGGTCATCGACTCCCGGGACAATACCAACTTCCCGGGCTGGTCCCACGCACGCGGCTACGGACTCTTTGCCCAGAACAATCTGGGCGGCAAGGCCATGGACCGGAGTTTCACCGGCGATGCGGGTTTCGTGCTGCAGCCTGGCGAGTCCCGGACCTTCACCTACAAGGTGATCATCAAAAATGGCGGGCACCTCACTTCAGAACAAGCTGAAGAGCGTGCCCGCGCATTCAACGGAATCCTCTGGTAATTACGGCCTGGGCGGCATGGGCGGCCGTCTCCACGGCTCGGCGGCCTTGTCGCAGAGCCGGATGAAATGGGCCTTGAGGTCAGGCCAGCGGTAGTAGGGACCCGAGACGGGCTCGACGCCCGGGATCCGGATCTCCTGCTCGTTGTAGAGGACCTTGGTGAGGACCTCGCCCTTCTTGTTCTTGTAGAAAATCATCTGGCAGTTGGTGGCCATCGGGACCTGGAAGAAGGCATACCATCCGTGCAGGTGCGCCTCCCGGTAAGGGAAGGTGCGGCCCTGCGTGTCGTCCACGCCCAGCAGGGCGAAGAGCGGCAGGATGGAGGTGTCGTGGCCGAAGCGCAGGTCGGCGGCGCGGTGGCTGTCCGGCTGCATGGCGGCCTCCGCCTTGTCGATGAAGTCCATCAGCAGCGGGCGGATGGCGTAGCGGATGACCTCACCGTTCTCCACGGAGCCGGCCCACATCCGGTAGATGGAGTCATTGCCCGGGGCCCAGAAGTAGACGAGTTCTTCCGGGGTGAAATAGTTGCGGTAGATGTCGATGCCGAGGAAGTCGATGAGCTGGCAAAGGCCACCGGCGGTGAAGATGGCCTGCACGAAAGGTTCCGGGTTGCCCAGCTCCTTCAGGGCGCGGTCGTAGTCGGTGAACAGCGGCTTGAGGAAACGGGACAGGTCATAGCCGGGCGTACCTTCCCGGGGGGTATAGCGCTGAGGGCCCTGCGGCTGCCGGTTGAAGTTGAATCCGGCCGGGAGAGAGCGCTGGACCGGAGCCTGGCCGGGACGCGGGACGTTGAGGCTCGGATTGATGTAGGACATGAAACGCTCGGCGCTCGTGAAGGTGAACTGCTGCTTGGGATACTTGATCTGCAGGCTGTTGGTGAAGTTGCACATGCTCACGATGCAGCGGAAGTTGGTGCTGGAGAAGCTGTTGACCTCGTAGCGGTCCTTGTCCTTGAAGACGGAGGGGAAGCGCTCCGCCATCCGCTCGGCCAGCAGGCGGTGCTCCCGGGCGCCGCGCGGGGTCAGGGAGCCTTCCATGCCCTTGTGCGCCTCCACGATCTTCTCCACGTCGGCATAGAGCGCCTTGCCGCGCTCTGTCAGCAGCCCGAGCGAATCCAGCAGGTAGAAACCTTCCTGCGCCGTGCGGGCGAAGGTGGAGTTCTGCTCGTAGCGGGAGCCGTGGCGGCCATAGTGCGAGATGTAGAAAGGCTTGAAACCTTTCGGGGCAGGGGTGTCCCGGATGGGGTTGAACTCGTAGGAGTGCATGTTGTTCGATGCCCGGTCGGGGTTCTCCGCGATGAGCCTGACGACGGCCTCCTGGGCGCCCAGGCTGAGCGCGAGGGCCATCAGGAGGGAGGATACAAAGAGTCGTTTCATGGGTTGTCGTTTTTGTCCTTGGACAAATATTACAAATAATACCCGCTTTTACAAACCCTGTCCCCGGGATTGAACGAAGTTCAAAACATTTTGACACTGTCGCAGCGCTCCCGGTAGAAGCGACGGACATCTTCCCACCGGTAATAGGGGAAGGTGTCGGTCTGTACCGGCAGCGAGACCTCGAAGCCGTTGAGCAGGCATTTGACGAGGATGTCTGCGGGGTTGCGGCGGCTGCGGTAGAAGACCAGCTGGATGTTGGAAGCCTTGCAGGTCTCCCAGTTCTGGTAGCAGTCCTTGACTTCGTTGGGGTCTTCCGGGTCGCGGCGCAGCTGCTCCAGGGCGGAGCCGCCCTGCGCCCACACGCTCAAGGACAGAAGGAACAGGAAGAGAATAGACAGACCGCGGTTCATGAACTTCCGCATGATGCCCGCGACGATGCGGATGGGCAGGGGACGGAGGGCTTTCTCAGCCTCCTTGAGTTTCTCCCGGATCGGGATCTCCTGCGGGCAGTGCTTCTCGCACTTGCCGCACTGGATGCATTGTGACGCATAGGAAGGCTCTTTGGTGAGGGCGACGGTCTGGACGTATTGCGACCAGCCGGCCATCCTGGACTCGGAGTACATCGTGTTGTAGCACAGGAAATGCCCGGGGATGTCCACGCCTTTGGGACAGGGCATGCAGTAGCGGCAGCCCGTACAGCCGACCTTCTCCTTGGCGCGGATGCGGCGCTTGACCTCCTCGATCAGGGCGAAATCCGCTTCCGTGAACGCCCCGCAGACGGCGTCCGAGGCCGTCCGGAGGTTCTCTTCCACCATCTCCCGGGAGTTCATCCCGGACAGTACGACCGTGACTTCCGGCTGGTTGTAGAGCCAGCGCAGGCCCCATTCGGCCGGCGTCCAGCCCCGCGGGTTGGCTGCGATGGCCTGCTTCGCGTCCTCCGGAAGCAGGTTCACGAGCTTGCCGCCGCGCAGGGGCTCCATGATGATGACGGGGATGCCCCGGGCGGCAGCGGCCTTGAGCCCTTCCACGCCGGCCTGGGCGAACTCGTCCAGGTAGTTGTACTGGATCTGGCAGAAGTCCCAGTCGTAATCCGCGAGGATCTTGAGGAAGTTGGCCGTGTTGCCGTGGTAGGAGAATCCGATGTTGCGGATGGTACCGCCGTCCTTCTTCTCCCGGATCCATTCCTCGACGCCCAGGCCCTTGAGCCGCTCCCACTGGGCGATGTCGGTCAGATGGTGGATCAGGTAGTAGTCCACGCGGCCGGTGCGCAGGCGGGCGAGTTCTTCGTTGAAGAACCTGTCCAGCGCGGCCCGGCTGCCGACCATGTACTGGGGGAGTTTGGTGGCGATGTTGACCTGCTCGCGGATGCCGTTCCGCTCGAGGATCTCGCCCAGCGCGGCTTCGCTTCCGGGGTAGATGTATGCGGTGTCGTAGTAATTGACCCCGGCGCGGTAGGCGGCCAGGATTTCCTGCTCGGTCTTGTCTATGTCAATGCCCGTTCCCTTGCGGCTGAAGCGCATGCAGCCATAGCCGAGGATGGACAGCGGAGAGCCGTTTCTGTCGTTTCTGTATTGCATTCCGGAACTGTTCGTTTGATGACGCATTTGTCTTTCACAAAAATAAATAATAAATTTGTAATTCGCGTCAGTTAGTAGTATCGTATATATGGATAACAATCTGGAAGAGATCAGGAGAGAGATCGATGCCGTCGATGCGCAGATGGCAGACCTTTTCGTCCGCAGGATGGAGCAGGTCCGCCGCGTTGTCGCATACAAGAAGACCCATGGCCTGGGGATCTCCGACCCTGCCCGGGAAGAGGAAATCATCCGGCGCAATGCCGGACGTGTCGGGGACCGCGACATCCGGGAGTATTACGTCAATTTCGAGAAGGATGTCATCGGCCTGTCCCGTGACTGGCAGAAACGGCTGATGAGCGGGATGAAAGTCGCCTACAGCGGCGTTCCCGGGGCATTTGGCTATATCGCCGCCCTTCGGATGTTTCCCGGCGCGGAACTGGTCTCCTATCCGGATTTCGAGCAGGCCTACCGGTCCTGTGAGGAGGGGGAGTCCGACGCCGTCGTGCTGCCTTTCGAGAACAGTTTCGCCGGCGAGGTGTCGACGGTCACGGACCTGATGTTTTCCGGTTCGCTCTATGTCAACCAGGTGATCGAGGTCGAGGCGGAGCAGAACCTGCTCGGATTGCCCGGTGCTGACAAGTCGCAGATCCGCAAGGTTTACAGCCATCCGCAGGCCCTGGCGCAGTGCGCGGACTATCTCCGGCGCCACAATTTCGAGGCCCGGGAGTATTCCAATACCGCCCTGGCCGCGAAGCGGGTGGCGGAGAAGCAGGACCCGACCCGCGCCGCCATCGGCACCGCCGAGGCGGCGGAACTCTACGGCCTGGAGGTGCTCGAATCCCGTATCAACACCAGCCGGACCAATTCGACGCGTTTTGCGGCTTTCTCCCGGGTGCTCAACCTGGACAAGTCGGGCCTGCACAAGATGGGCAAGCGCTTCATTCTGATGTACACCGTCAAGAACGAAGCCGGCGCCCTGGCGCAGACGCTCAACATCATCGGCGCCCACAACTACAACATGTACAACCTCCACAGCCGCCCCATGAAGGAACTGCTGTGGAACTACTATTTCTTCGTCGAACTTGAAGGCGACATCGCCACGGAGGAGGGGAGCAGCATGCTTCGCGAACTCGCCCCGCTCTGCGACCGCCTCAAACTCGTAGGATCGTTCTATACCCGATAACATGAAGAATTCCATCGGTACCAGCGTTGTGATGACGCTTTTTGGCGAGAGCCACGGACCGGCGGTCGGTGTCGTGCTGGACGGGCTGGCCCCGGGCCTGCCTGTCGACGAGTCGTACATCGCCGACTGTCTCTCCCGCCGCCGTCCTGCCGGGGCGGCGGACACCGCCCGCGTGGAGCCGGACCGTTTCCGGATCCTGAGCGGCGTGTATCGCGGCCGTACGACCGGAACACCCATGACCATCGTGATCCCGAACGAGAATGTCCGCAGCGCGGACTATACCCAGCTGGAGCATATCGCCCGCCCGTCCCATGCCGATTATACAGCCCAGGTCAAGTACCACGGCTTCCAGGATCCGCGGGGCGGGGGCCATTTCTCGGGCCGCGTGACCGCCGGGATCGTGGCCGCCGGCGCCATCTGCCGGCAGGCCCTGGCGGCCAAGGGGATCTGCCTCGGCACCCACATCCTCCGCTGCGGGGACGTGGAGGACGCTCCGTTCTCGGACGTCGCGTCCGAAGTGGCCCGCATCGAAGCGAAGCGGTTCCCCGTGATCCTCGACCTGGAGGAGCAGGTGGAGGCTGCCATCCTGGCAGCCAAGCAGGAGCAGGACTCCGTCGGCGGCGTGATCCAGACCGGGATCTGCGGCCTTCCCGCAGGCTTGGGCGAGCCGTGGTTCGACTCCCTGGAGGGCGTGCTCGCCAGGGCGGTTTTCGCCGTCGGCGGCATCAAGGGTATTGAATTCGGAGACGGTTTCGGCCTGGCCGCGCTGCGCGGCTCGCAGGCCAACGACGCCTTCCGGATGCAGGACGGCCGCGTGGTCACTTCAACCAACCGCAGCGGTGGGATCAACGGCGGGATCACCAACGGGATGCCGGTCATCTTTAACATGGCCGTCAAACCCACCCCTTCCATCGCCCGCCTGCAGCGTACGGTGGACTTCGTGGCGGGCAAGGACGTGGACCTGGCCCTTGCCGGCCGCCACGACCCTGCCATCATCCGCCGGATCTGCCCGGTGGTCACGGCGCTTGTGGCGGTCGTGCTGTGCGACCAGCTCGCCTTGCGTTTCGGAACCGATTATCTCGTACAGGAATGAAAGGATTCATCAACTACCATAGAGTACTCATCGTGGGCCTCGGCCTGATTGGCGGCTCCTATGCCCAGAAACTCCGTTCGCTGGGTTTCGAGGTGGGGGCGCTGGCCCGTCGTCAGGAGACCCTCGACTATGCCCTGGAGCATGGGATGATCACCCATGGACAGATAGAAGTCACGAAGGAATATGTCTCGAAGTTCGACCTGGTCGTCTTCGCGCTCTATCCCCATGTTTTCGTGGAGTGGATCCGGGACTACCAGGACTTCCTGAAGCCCGGTGCCGTGCTCACGGACGTGACGGGTGTCAAGCGCAGCATCGTCCCGCAGATCCAGGGGATGCTGCGGGAGGATCTCGAGTTCGTGCCGGCGCATCCCATGGCCGGCCGCGAAGTGTCCGGCGTGGAGAACAGCGACTGCCGCATCTTCGCGGATGCCAACTACATCGTCACGCCTACGGAGCGCAATACCCCGGAGGGGATCGAACTCGTCCGGTCGCTGGGCTGTATCCTGGGGTTCCGGCACATCGCCGTACTCTCCCCGGAAGAGCATGACGAGATGATCGGCTTCCTGTCGCAGCTCACGCACTGCATCGCCGTGTCGCTGATGACCTGCAAGGACTCGGAGCATCTGGCGGAGTACACGGGAGACTCCTTCCGCGACCTCACGCGGATCGCCCGGATCAACGAACACATGTGGACGGAGCTCTTCATGGAGAACAAGGACGAACTCCTTGCCCAGATGGACCTTTTCGCCAGCCAGTTCGCCCGCATGCGCGATGCCCTGGACGGGGGAGACACCGAAACCCTGAAGGAAATGATGCGCCTCTCCACGTTGCGCCGCGGCTATTTCGACAAAAAGTAAATCACCTTGCCATGAACATGAATTTCAAGCGCAAGCTGTTGATCCCCAAGGAGATCAAGGAGATGTATCCCATCTCGTCCGAAGGGGCGCTTGCCAAAGAGAAGAACGATAAGCAGATCGCGGCGATCTTCACCGGCGCGAGCGACAAACTCCTGCTGGTGATCGGCCCCTGCTCGGCTGACCGCGAAGATGCCGTGATCGAATACATAACCCGCCTGCGCGGTCTTCAGGAACGCGTGGCCGACAAGATCGTGCTTATCCCGCGCATCTATACCAACAAGCCCCGCACCACCGGTGCCGGCTACAAGGGGATGCTCCACCAGCCCAATCCCCAGGCGCAGTCTGACATGCTCCGGGGCCTGATCTCCATCCGCAAGCTGCACATGCGGGCCATCAATGAGACGGGTTTTTCCTGCGCGGACGAAATGCTCTACCCGGAGAACCACAAGTTCCTCTCCGACCTGCTGTCCTACGTGGCGGTCGGGGCCCGGTCCGTCGAGGACCAGCAGCACCGCCTGACGGCCAGCGGTCTGGATATTCCCGTGGGGATGAAGAATCCCACGAGCGGCGACCTCTCCGTAATGATGAATGCCCTCAAGGCCGCCCAGAGCGGCCATACCTTCATCTATCGCAACTGGGAGGTGGAGAGCAAGGGAAATCCGCTGGCGCATGCCATCCTGCGCGGCTACGTCGACGTCCACGGCATCAGCCATCCCAACTACCACTACGAGGACCTGTCCCGCCTGTGCGAGCTGTATGCCGCCAGTGACCTGGCGAATCCCGCCGTGATCGTAGACACCAACCACTCCAACTCGGGCAAGCAGTTCAACGAGCAGGTCCGTATCGCCAAGGAAATCCTCCACAGCACGCGCCACAACGTCGGCATCCGCCGTCTGGTCAAGGGCATGATGATCGAGTCATACCTCGTGGACGGCTGCCAGAAACCTGGCGAGGGTGTCTACGGCAAGTCCATCACCGATCCCTGCCTGGGTTGGGAAAAGACCGAACGGTTGGTCCTCGACCTGGCGGAACTGTGGGTCTAGCAGCTATTTCTTTTCGTAGAGGAAACGGCGGATCTTGTGGGTCGCCGTCTTGTTGAAGGGCTCTTTCCGGATCTCGACGTCCTTGATCTTGGAGAACCTGCTGACCTTCTGGTTGACGAAGTCGAGAATGGCCTTGCGGCGTTTCTCCAGGTCATCGATGAAGCGGTCCTCGCCCTCCAGGTTCCAGTCGATCACATTGTCGTCGAACTTGACCAGGGCGACCAGACGTCCGTCACGCTGGATGACCAGCGATTCTCCGATCCCCTCCATGCTGTTGATCACGTTCTCGATCTCCTCCGGATAGATGTTCTCTCCCGAGGCGCCGACAATCATGTTGCGCAGGCGGCCGCGGATGGCGTAGCGGCCTCTCTCGTCAACCTGGGCGAGGTCGCCGGTATGGAACCAACCGTCCTGGCTGAGCACGGACTGGGTGCGTTCGTAGTCCTTGTAGTAGCCCATCATGACATTCGGGCCCTTGACGGTAATCTCCCCGAGACCGGTCTCCGGATTGACGCTGTCCAGCCGGATCTGCACGCCGTGCGTGCCCGGGCCGGTGGTGCCGACATGGGTCTTGAAGGGACTGGCGGCGCAGACGAGCGGGGCTGTCTCCGTGAGCCCGTAGCCGATGCCGTAGGGGAAGCTGGCGCGGTGCAGGAAGGTCTCGACCTCCGGGTCGAGCTTGGCGCCGCCGATGCCGAAGAAGTGCAGGCGTCCGCCGAAGGTCTTGCGGAGCTTGAATCCCACCAGGGCACAGAGCAGGCGCGGTGCGTGCTCCTCCAGGTAGGTCAGGAACTTGCTGCCCCGGATGGTCGGCAGGATGCTGTTCTTGTACATCTTCTCGATGATGAGCGGAACGGACAGGATGGTAGTGGGCCGGACTTCCTTGAGGGTCTGGATCAGGATCGTCGGCGTGGGGACCTTCTTCAGGTAGCAGACGCGGGCACCCACGGAGTAGGGATAGAGCAGGCCGAGCGTCATCTCATAGGTGTGCGCCATCGGGAGGATGGACAGGAAGACGGAGTGCTTGTTTTCCGGCTGGGCATACCAGGAGTCGAGCACCGACGCGCAGAAATTGCGGTGGCTCAGCATGACGCCCTTGGGGTTGCCGGTGGTGCCGGAAGTGTAGATGATGGCGGCCATGTCCATCGGGTTCGGTGTCGCCACCCGGCCGTCGCAGGTGAAGGCGTCGTCGTCGTGCTTGATGAAGCTGAAATCCTCGATGTCGATGACCAGGCTCAGGCGGGCGAGCATCTCGTCGCTGAACTTCTTGTACTGCCGGCGGGAGACGAAGATCGCCTTGGCTTCAGAGTGCGCCAGGATGTTGTCTATCTCGCTGGATGACAGCTCGTTGAGCATCGGTACCGCGATGCGGCCATAGGCGGTGATGGAGAAAAAGGCGATGCTCCACTGGGGCATGTTCTCCGAGAGGATGGCGACTTTGTCGAAGGCGCCGATGCCGAAATTGGAGAGGATGCGCGAGAGGTTCTCGCAGCTCTCCTTGAAACGTGCATAAGTGTACGACTGACCCCCGTCCGTGAACATCGCTGCGGTGCGCTTGGCGTATCGGGCGGAAGCGTAATCGTAGAGGTCGAAAAGGGTCTTGAAGTCGTGTCTCATCAGGTCAGTGTGTCAGGTATTGGTCAGGATGGCGGGCGCCCAGGTCCATTGCCTCATAGATTTCCTGGATGCGGCGGGTATCAGCCACGGCGTCGTCGGTAAGCTCGAACTTCTGCCCGCGTCCGATACGTTTGCGCTTCCAGTCGAAATATCCCAGGTAGACGGGCACGCCGGCCTCCCGGGCGATCAGGTGGTATCCGGTCTTCCAGCGTCGGACCGGCTTGCGGGTGCCTTCCGGGGCAATGGCCAGGTGGAAGGTGTCCCGGGTCTTCATCTCGGTGATCAGGCTGCGCACCAGCGCGCCGGAATTGGCGCGGTCCACGGGCACGCCGCCCATCGCGCGCAGGATCCAGCCCAGCGGCGGGAAGAACATCTCCTTCTTGATCATGCACAGGCCGTCTCCGCCGATGGACTTGAAATACAGGTAGGACAGGAAGAAATCCCAGATGGTGGTGTGCGGGACGCCGAGCATCACGCACTTGCTCTCCTCGGGGAGCGGCTCGACGGCCGTCCAGCCGAGGGTCCGGAGCAGCCAGCCGCAGAACTTACGCCAACGCATTCCCTTTCATTTTAACGTATTCCTTGAGCCCTTCTCCGAGGATATGCAGGGCCTTGCGGAGTTCGGGCACCTCGAGGACATAGGCGATGCGGGCGTGGTTGCGGCCGACGCCCGGGGTCTTGTAGAAGGACGCGGCCGGGGTCACCATCGTGGTCGCGCCGTCCAGCCGGAAATCGGTCAGCATCCAGCGGGCGAAGTCCTCAGCATTCTCTACCGGCAGCTCCACGACGGTGTAAAAAGCGCCGAAGGGCTTGGGCGCGAATACGCCGGGCATGGCGTTGAGCATCTCGACGGCGCAGTCGCGGCGGCGGATGTATTCGGCCTTGACTTCGTCGAAATAGGATTGCGGGGTGTCCAGGGCACCGATGGCGGCGTATTGTCCCAGCACAGGAGGACAGAGTCGGGACTGGGCGAATTTCATCGCGGCGGCCATGACATCCTTGTTGTGCGAGACGATGCAGCCGATACGGGCGCCGCAGAGGTTGTAGCGCTTTGACACGGAGTCGGCCAGGATGACGTTCTGCTCGCAGCCGGGGATGTTCATTGCGGAGAAATGCGGCTCGTCCGTATAGCAGAACTCCCGGTATACTTCGTCGGAGATGAGGAAGAGGTCATGGCGGCGGCAGAAATCCCCGATGGCCAGCATTTCGTCCTTGGTGAAGAGTTTGCCGGAGGGGTTGCAGGGGTTGCTCAGCAGGACGGCGCGGGTCTTCGGGGTCACGAGCTTTTCGAATTCGGCGATGTCCGGGACCTTGAATCCTTCGCGGATGTCCGTCGGGACGGCCTTGAGGGTGATGCCGTTGAGGTAGGCGAACGTCTGGTAATTGGTGTAGAAAGGCTCCACGACGATGATCTCGTCGCCGGGATCGGCCGCCACCTGCATCGCGACGGCGAAGGCCTCGCTGCCCGCCACGTCGATGAGCAGTTCCGGGACCTCGATGTCGATGCCGATCTTCTTGTAATACTTTTCGACCATGCCCTGCCGGAGCTCCATCAGGCCGGCGGAGTTGGTGTAGGAGAGGTGGTGCATCCCATTGCATCTGCTGACGACCGCTTCAAATGCGCAGTCGGGGGACTTGATGTCGGGCGCGCCGACATTGAGGTGGTATACCTTGACACCCTGGGCCTTGGCGGCATCGGCGAGCGGGACGAGTTTCCGGATCGCGGATGCGGGCATCGCCTGGGTCCTGGCGGAAATGTGCACAGACATAATCTTCTAACTTTAACAGATAATTCTTACAAAAATATCGATTTTCTCTTAAATAGACTATATTTGTATGGAACAAATTTATTCGAAGATGAGACGTTTTTTAGTCACGTTTGCCCTGGCTTTCCTCTCCCTGGGCATCCTCGGTGCCGCCACGCCGGACAAAGTGGTGAAAAAAGTCATTGAACTCGGGACCACCGACAACCGCACGATGGAGCACGAGGATTTCCTTGCGAACCGCATCGGCGGGCGCATCGTCGGCTCCCATTCCCTCGAAGACGCGGAGAAGTGGGTGGCTGACCAGTTCCGTTCCTGGGGGCTGGAGGTCCAGGTCCAGGAAGTGGGCGAGATCAACGTGGGTTTCACTCGCGGACCCTGGTCCGGCCGCAACCTGACCGACGGCGGCACACCGCTGCATTTCGGCACGCCTTCCTATACCGCCGGCACGAAGGGCCCGCAGCGCGGACACGTGGTGATCGCACCCCGCTCCGAGCGCGAGTTCGAGCGGATGAAGGGTACCGTGAAGGGGGCATGGGTGCTGATTGAGGGCGCCTCCCGCGGCTTTGCCCTGAGCTTCCGTGATTCCACGATCCTCTCCCTGATGATTGATGCCGGTGCGCTGGGATTCATCCAGAGCGCCGAGACCCCGATCCAGATCCACTATGACCGGGCGCACTGCTATGACCTGACCATGGACACGCTCCCGACGGTTTGTGACATCAAGCTGGACAAGGCCCAGTACGACGAGATCTACGCCAAGGTCCGTGCCCGGGGCCGCGTGGAACTGGAGTTCGATATCCGCAACCATTTCTTCAAAGGGCCGGTCAAGTACCATAATATCATCGGTATCCTGCGTGGCAGCAAGTATCCCAATGAATATGTGATTTCCGGCAGCCACCTAGATGCCTATGACGTCGCGGCAGGCGCCGTCGACGACGGCCAGGGCTGCAGCGTCAACCTCGAGTCCGCCCGCCTGCTGGCGATGTCCGGTGCGAAGCCCAAGCGCAGCATCGTCTTTTCCATCTGGACCGGAGAGGAGTACGGCCTGCTCGGCTCGAAATATTTCGTGGAGAACAAGACCGTACCCCTGGAGAAGATCTCCAACTATTTCAACCGCGACGGTGGCCCTGAAGTGGCCGTTTCCGTGACCGTTCCGCCGGCTATGTACGATGATTTCGTGCAGATCTGCGAGCCGCTGAGCAGCATCAACCCCGAATTCCCCTTCGAGGTGATCAAGCGGACGTCCGCTCCCGGACCGCGTCCTACGCGTGCCGGCGGCTCCGACCATGCCTATTTCGCGATGAGCGGCGTGCCGACCGTCTCCCTGGGCCTGCGTGATGTCAAGGGCTACGGTTTCAATTACCGGGAGATCTGGCATACCGACCTCGACCTCTACGACAAGTGCATCCCGGAGTACATGGAGCATTCCTCCGTTGTGCAGGCCGTGGTGCTGTACGGCGTGGCGAACCTGGACCACCTGCTTTCGCGCGAGGGCTTGTATACCGATTGATTTTCGATTATTTTTCCTAACTTTGTGCGCCTTTCGCGAATCCCGCGAAGGCGCACAATACAATTATGGAGAAGATCTTGAATCAAGAGTTCGGAGGTGAGCGGCCGCTGTACAACAGGCATGGGCTTTACTTGGAGAATGTCACCATCCACAAAGGAGAATCCTCCATCAAGGAGGGGTCCGACATCGAGGCGCATCATTGTCAGTTTGAAGGCAAATACGTGTTCTGGTGCTGCGAGAACTTCCTGGCGGCGGACTGCCGTTTCACGGAAGGCGCGCGTTCTTCGCTCTGGCACAGCCGCGGGATGGAACTCCGCGACTGTCAGCAGGAAGCGCCCAAGATGTTCCGCGAAAGCCGGGACATCAAGCTCCGCAACGTGATGATGCCCCATGCCCAGGAGACCTTCTGGTCCTGCGACGGGATCGACATCGAGAATGTCGAGGCGCATGAAGGGGATTATATTTTCATGAACTGCAGCAATATCAAGGTCCGCAACCTCAGGCTGTTCGGCAACTACGGTTTCCAGCATGCCAGGAATGTCGAGATCTACGACAGTGACCTGCAGAGCAAGGACGCCCTTTGGGAGACGGAGAACATCACGGTCTACGACTCTTTCATCAACGGGGAGTACCTGGCCTGGCACTCCAAGAACGTCCGCCTGGTCCGCTGCCGCATCGGTGGGACCCAGCCCCTTTGCTACGCGGACGGGCTTGTGCTCGAGGACTGCACCTTCGAGCCGGACGCGGACCTTGCTTTCGAGTATTCGGATGTCCGGGCGACGGTCAAGGGCCACGTCATCTCGATCAAGAACCCGCGGTCCGGCTCCATCCGGGTGGATTCCTGCGGCGAACTGATCATCGACGGGAACATCAAGGCTCCCGGCGACTGCATCATTGAGATCGGGGGAGAGCGTGTCCGATGAAATCACTCAAGGAACTCTATAAGATCGGTCGCGGGCCTTCCAGCTCCCATACGATGGGGCCGGCGAAGGCCGCGACTGCTTTTGCCGCCCGGCATCCGGAGGCGGCCTCTTTTGAAGTCACCCTCTACGGCAGCCTCGCCGCTACCGGCAAGGGCCATCTCACGGACGTGGCCATCCTCGACGCGCTCACGCCCGTGGCTCCGGCGCAGATTGTCTGGTGCCCGGAGGTGTTCCTGCCTTTCCATCCCAACGGGATGAAGTTCGTCAGCCGTGATGCATCCGGAGCGGTTACGGAGGAATGGACGGTCTACAGTGTGGGCGGCGGCTCCCTCTCGGAAGGAGAAGGCGGCCTGTGCGACGAAGGGCCGGAGGTTTATGCACTGAACAGCATATCGGAAATCGTCTCCTGGTGCCAGGAGTCGGGACGCAGCTTCTGGGAGTACGTGGAGCAGTGTGACGGCGCCGGCATCTGGGATTACCTGATGACGGTCTGGGAGGCGATGAAAGCCTCCGTGGAGGAAGGCCTCGACGCCGAGGGTGCCCTCCCCGGACCGCTCTGCCTGTCCCGCAAGGCCGCGACTTACCATATCAAGGCCACGGGCTACAGGCCCAATCTCCAGAGCCGTGGCCTGGTGTTCTCCTATGCGCTCGCCGTCAGCGAGCAGAACGCCTCCGGCGGCACGATCGTGACGGCGCCGACCTGCGGTTCCTGCGGTGTGATGCCGGCCGTCCTTTATCACCAGTACAAGAGCCACGAATTCTCCGAGAAACGCATCCTGCACGCCCTTGCGACCGGCGGCGTTTTCGGTAACGTGGTGAAGCAGAATGCCTCCATCTCCGGCGCCGAAGTGGGTTGCCAGGGAGAGGTCGGCGTGGCTTGTGCCATGGCTTCCGCTGCCTGCTGCTGGCTCTATGGCGGCACACCCACCCAGGTCGAGTACGCCGCCGAGATGGGTCTCGAACACCATCTCGGCATGACCTGCGACCCGGTCTGCGGCCTGGTCCAGATCCCCTGCATCGAGCGCAACGCCTTTGCGGCCGCCCGAGCGCTCGACGCCAATATCTATGCCTCCTTCTCCGACGGTTTCCACCGGGTCTCCTTCGACGAGGTGGTCCAGGTCATGAAACAGACCGGCCATGACCTTCCGTCGCTCTACAAGGAGACGAGTGCCGGCGGTCTGGCGCAGGGCTATAACAATAAGAAAAAGTAGTTCCCCTACGGAATCTTCACGTCCACCGTCCGCAGGATGGCCTCGCCGGCCATGCCCTGGGGATTGGTGCCGGGAATCCCTTGCGGGATGGGCTCTCCCAGGCGGGAGAACAACTGCTCCCAGTACAGCGGGAATTCACCCCCGGCATTCTTGAAATTCATCGGGGCGGCATGGAAGAGCGGCTTGCCATGCTTGTCCAGATAGCTGTCGTAGACCAGTTCCGTGCAGTAATAGGCACCGTTGTCCGGGAGGAAGGAGACGTCGTAGGGGAGGCCGAGGTGCGTCTTGGCATTCTCCACGAAAGCGGGGGCATTCCGGCTCTTTTTCAGGCGCATGACTTCGAAAACGGGGTATGATCCGTCCCTGAGGGTGAAGTCCCGCAGGAAGGTGTCCAGCGGATGCCGGTCTACGCCGTGCTTGATGGTGGCGTCGATGATCCAGGTACGGCCTTCAGCGTCCACTTCCGCAATGGCGGTGTGGATGAGGTTGAGGCCTTCTCCGATGCCTGTGGCTGCGCTTATGGCTTCTTCCATGGAACTGTGGTCAAGGCTGTAGTCGGCCGGGATGCCGACAAAGATCAAGTCTCCGCTCTGCAGCCGCTCCGCTTTCGGGGAGCAGGCGGCCAGGAGGACAAGTATCGGAAATGCAACAAGCCTTTTCATTTACGCCAGGGCAAAGAGTACGAGCAACTGCGCGGCCAGGACCCGCAGGAACATGGAAAGCGGGTAGACGGTGGCGTAATTGATGGAGGTGTAGTCGGTACCGTAGGCATCCTGGGCGAAGGCCAGGACGGCCGGGTCGGTGTTACCGCCTGAGAGCAGACCGCAGATCTGGTAGAAATTGAGCTTGAAGACCAGGCGGGCGACCAGGCCGGTCACGAAGACCGGGATCAGGGTGATCAGCGCACCGTAGAGGATCCACCAGTAGCCGCCGTTCAGGACGGAACTGACGAAATTCTCGCCGGCACCCAGTCCGACGGCTGCCAGGAAGATGCTGATGCCGATCTCCCGGATCATCATGTTGGCGCTGAGGGTGGTGTAGGTCGTGATCCGCCATTTCGGACCGAAATGCCCCAGCAGGATGGCGATGATCAGCGGACCGCCGGCCAGGCCGAGCTTGACGGGCTGCGGAATGCCCGGGAAAGAGATCGGGATGGAGCCGAAGATCACACCGAGGGCGATGCCGAAGAAGATGGGCACGAGGTTGGGATGGCTCAGGGTCTCGGGTTTGTTGCCCACGATCGAAGCCACATGGTTGATATCTGATTCCGTGCCAACGACCAGGATGCTGTCGCCCATCTGGAGGATGAGGTTCGGCCTTGCGACGAGCTCCACGCCGGTACGCAGGACGCGTGTCACGGAAACGCCGTACTTCTCGCGGATATGCAGTTCGCTCAGGCGCTTGCCCGTCAGGGAAGACTTGGTGATGGCAAGACGGCGGGTGACGAGGTGCTCGTCTTTGTGGACCCAGTCGTCCAGGTGCATCGGGACCTCCTCGCCGAAGATGATGCGGACGGCATCTACATGGGACTGGGAAGTCACGACCAGGACCTTGTCGCCCTTTTGCAGGACGGTGTTGGGACCGGGGATGGAGATCTCACCTTTGCGCATCAGGCGTGAAATGACGAATTTGTCGCTCATGTCACCGACGACATCCGAGATGCGCCGGCCGAATACGGCAGGATTCTCCACCTCGCAGTGCATCCGCCGGGCGGCATCCTGCGTGCTGGCTTCTTCCTGTTCGAGGACTTTTCTCTCGCGCGTGACATCCACCTTGAAGATGCCCTTGAGAAGGAGGACGACGAAGATGACGCCGAGCACGCCGATGGGGTAGGCGACGGCATAGGCGGAAGCCAGCGAAGCGGAGGCTTCGGAGGCCGCCAGGCGCGTCGCGCCTTCGGCGACCATCGCATCGGATAGGGTCTGCTGCGCTGCACCGAGGCCCGGCGTGTTCGTCACGGCGCCGGACATCACGCCGACCATGGTGGTGAGGCTCTCGCCGGTGATCCAGTGGATGGAGAGCGTCACGAGCACGGCCAGCAGGATCATGCCTGCCGCCAGCAGGTTCATGGTCACGCCACCCTGCTTGAATGACTGGAAAAAGCCGGGACCGACCTGCAGGCCGATGGAGAAGACAAAGAGGATGAGCCCGAAGTCCTTCATGAAGGAGAGGGCGATCGGGTCTCCGCGGAAACCGAAGTGACTCAGCAGGATGCCGAGGAACAGGATCCAGGTGGTGCCGATGGACACGCCCTTGATCTTGAAGCGGCCGAGCAGGAGGCCCGAAGCGATCACGACAGCGAACAGCAGGATCGTATGGGCCAGGCCAGTGCCGAAGAACAATTCTTTCATAGGCGCTTTACCAAACGAACAGGAAACGGACGTCGGTGGGGATGCCGGCACGCTGCATGGCGGCGAAATCCTGGCTCAGGCTCTCTCCGACGTTGCCGTACTGCCCGAAGAGCGCCTCGGCGCCGGCGCGGTCACCGGTGGCCTGCAGGGTCAGGACCTTCTCGGCGAGGGAAGTGATGGCCGCTTCGGCCTTGTCGAAATCAATGTGGTACAGGCCGGACTTGTTGTGCGCGAAAGCACCCTGCTCCTTGAGGTAGTTGTAGCAGACGATGTTGGCGCGGCCCAGCGCCTCGGCGTTGCCGAAACGGGAGGAGCGGATGAGCCCGACGATGAAGGCGGTGATGGCGTCTTCGCGTGTCACGGAGTGCTCGATGAGGCCTTTTTTGATGAGATAGAGGTTGAGGTATACTCCGACCACGTCTCCCTTGATCTCCTCGAGGGTGAGGGCGTCGTTGCCCAGCGCTTCGGTGAGGGTGCCCTTACCGTTCACGGTCTCCTTGACGCCCAGGCCATGGGCTACTTCCCGGAAAGCGATGTTCCAGAAGAAGGCGTCTTCATCGAGCCCGGTCTGCTGCTCCTTCTCGATGAGGAGCCGGCCGACAGGCCGCAGGATCTTGTTGAATTTCGCGCGGATGACGTTGTTGAGCAGGGCGGTGCGGGTGCCCTTCTCGGCCTGGACCTCCGGGTTGTAGGGGAGGTTGAGGGCAATCTTCTTGATGCCGGCGTTGGAGGCGCCGGCGTAGCTGAGTGCATCGAAGGCGAAGATCTGCGAGGAGGTCCCGGGGATGAAGGTCTTGTATTCGGCCGGGCAGGGGAGGGCCTGCTGCAGCTCGGGGATCATCCCGGTGAATTCGCTGAGCGATTCGCTCAGGGGAAGGTTTTTCAAAAGGGCGTAGAGTTCGTAGGAAGCCTTGATCCCGTAGCGGCGGTCGTCCTTGGTCGTGTTGGGGCCGAGGATGAGGTCCATCTTGCTGTCGTCCATCTCGATCCACGCGAGGTCGCTCTCATGGTAGTCGTCCGTACGCAGGGCATCGATCTTCTTGAGCAGATAGTTGCGCACGCTGGGCTTGATGGTGTAGTCTGCCGCGGAATGGAGGTAGTTGGCGATCCGCTCGATGGACTCCTTGTAGGCGTCGTGGTACCAGACGACCTTCAGCTTGCCGTCTTCGCCGCGGCGGATCAGCGTGTAGGGACTGAGTTTGGCCGGATCCGCGAAGGCTTCGAATTCTTCGTCCGTCATGTCGGCCGGATAGAAGTTGGCGCCGAGCGGGCGGTCACCGTACCCTTCGACGAAGGAAGTACCGTCCAGGCGGTCCCACGGGCCGTAGTTGACCAGGGCGAAGACGCGCTGGGCACTGGTCGGGAGCTTGGACATGGCGGTCTTGTCGCCGAAGCTCTGGTCCCAGTAGATATTGTCTACCTCGCCGGAGATAAGCTTGTAATAGTCGAGAACCTGCTTGCCGTTGTCGGAGATGCCGGCGAAAGACTGGCCTCCGATCTCGACGGTGGCATAGGATTCCAGTTTGGAATTGACCGAATCGGGCCGGGATTGACAACCGGCAAGGAACGCAAGCCCCAGAAGGGGAAGTATGAATTTCTTCATAAGAAAGTTAAATCTCTTTTGCGCCGCAAAATTCGCCATTTCCGGCCGCATATCCAAATTTCCGGGTTCCATTTTTCAAAAAAAAGAAAGCCCGGATTGTCTCCGGGCTTTCAGTCGTCGCTATTTGAAGAGCATCGGTGCCATCTCGTAGAGGCAGCGGCGCCAGGTCAGGAATTCGTGGGCCGTGCCCTCCGAGACATATCCCTTGGCGTTGAATCCGGCCGCCTGCAGGTCTGCGGCTGCCTGCATGATCCGGTCGGGACCTTCTTTGCTGCCGCAGCCGATGAAGATGCCCTTGACCTGTTTGGGATCCTGGATCTCCTCCGGCGTGTAGACACCGCCGCTCAGCAGGCCGTAGTAGGCGAACATCTCAGGACGGGCCAGGGTGATGGTGTGTGTCTCCATGCCGCCCATCGACAGGCCGGCCATGGCGCGGCTGTCTTTCTTGGCGATGGTGCGGAAGTGGCCGTCCACATAGGGGACCAGTTCGTCGCAGAGGACGGTCTGGAAGTCATTGTAGTTGAATCCGCCCAGGCCGCCGATCCGCACGCCGTTGGTCATGCCGTAGGTCATGACGATGATGAACGGCTGGATCTTGCCATCGGCGATCAGGTTGTCCATGATGAGGTTGGCATGGCCCTGGACATGCCAGGCGAATTCGTTCTCGCCCCAGCCGTGCTGGAGATAGAGGACGGGATATTTCTTCTTGTTCTTCTCGTACTGCGGCGGGGTGTAGACGAAGGCCTTGCGGAGCTGGTTGGTGCTCGCTGACCAGAAGAGGATCTGCTGGACATTGCCGTGCGGGACGTCACGCTCGGCATAGAAGGCGGCGTCGTGCGCCGGAATCTCGATGCCGCTCTCCCAACGGGTGGAGCCATAGAAGTTCTCGGTGCCGGGGTCGTTGAACACGCCACCGTCGATCGTGAGATGATAGTAGTGGAAGCCCTCGTCCATCGGGCCGGCGGTCGTGCCGGTCCAGAATCCGTCGGCATCCTTGTGGAGCACGGTGCCGCCGGAACCGCCCAAACCGAGGCTGACGATCACGGAGTTGGCCTTGGGGGCGTTGACGCGGAAGCGGGCATAGCCTTGGGAATTGACCATCGGATACTCCTGGCCGGGCTGGTTCAGCTCGGACGGCTTGAAGTCTTCCTTGACCACGACGTTGTCCATCTTGGGATCGAAACCCTTGACGGCGAGGTAGGACTGCTTGGGCTTGTAGTTGGAGTCGAACAGCAGGGGATAGTTGTTGGCGCCGAGCCAGGAATCCCGGTCGGAGACGTTCCAGAAGGTGACGCAGTCGATCACGTCCTTGTGCTTGCGGAGCACCTTGAAGAGGTTGACGTACTGGTCCTGCTGGAGCGTGCGCTCCCAGTCGGACACCTGGGCCTGGCCCTGGTTGAAGCGGAGGCCGCCGCCCATGTCTTCATTGATGCGGATGTCAAGTTCCGTGATGTGGATGTGCTTGACGACCTGCGAATAGAGCTTGATGGCAGCGTCGACGTCGGCCATGGAGGGGCCGTAAACGTTGTAGTGGCCCTGCATGCCGATGCCGTCCACGGGCACGCCGGCATCCTTCATGCGCTTGACGAGGTTGTAGATGCGCTGGCTCTTGGCGGGCTCGGCGTCGTTGTAGTCATTGTAGAACAGCAGGGCTTTCGGGTCAGCTTCGTGGGCGAACTCGAAGGCCTTGTAGATGAACTCTTCGCCGGCGATCTTGTACATCGGGGATTCGCGGAGTTCCGGACGGCCCGGGTAGACGGGACTGTCGGCCACGGCCTCATTGACCACGTCCCAGCAGTACACTACGTCTTTATAGCGGTTCACGACGGCCTGGATGTGATGCTTCATGTTGGCGTAGAGCTCTTCCTTGGAGAGGAGGTTGCCGTTCTCGTCCTGATACATCCAGGGGCCGATCTGGCTGTGCCACATGAGGGTGTGTCCGCGGAGCTTGATGCCGTTCTGGCGGCAGAAGTCGGCGATGCGGTCTGCGTCTTCCCAGTTGAATTCTCCCTTGCGCGGTTCGGTGGGCTGCGGCTTCATCGCGTTCTCGGCGGTGATGCTGTTGAATTCGCGCTTGATGAGCTTGATCTGGTCGGCGTCTGTAACGTTCCGGTTGTTGACGGCTACGCCGACCATGAAGTAGTCTTTGTAGGCGTCTTTGAGGCCGTCAGTAGGTTCAGGGATGGCCCGGGGACCCCATTGGGCCCGGGATGGAAGGGCGCCCATCATCAAGGCGCACAATCCGGCGAGGAGGATCTTCTTCATTGAATCAAGTTTTAGTTGATACACGAATGTACGCACTCCTGCGCACATTCGCAAAGGGTCTTTGTGCACGGGAAGGGAATAGAACGATTTTTGAAACTGTTTGGAATACCATCGAAAGCACCCGTCGCCGGGGGCATTTCCCTTCCTTGAAAGATTTTCATTTTTTTTCGGAAATTGGCTTGCAGATTCCCAAATTATCTCTATCTTTGCATCCGCATTCGCAACGAAAACGGATACACTGGTGTGGTAGTTCAGTTTGGTTAGAATGCCGGCCTGTCACGCCGGAGGTCGCGAGTTCGAGCCTCGTCCGCACCGCTAAAGAGGAGCAAAGCCTTGGGTTTTGCTCCTCTTTTTTTGTGCAGACCAAGAAATAAACTATCTTTGTATGTTTATAAGTAAATCATCAGAGTACTCATATTTATGAAAAGAATCGGATTGATCACTGCCATGCTGCTCTGCCTTCTGTCTTTCGGGCTGTATGCGCAGATGACGGATGACCAGGTAATTGAGTATGTGAAATCCGCCATGGCGACCGGAAAGAGCCAGGACACCATCACCCGGGAGCTCCTCGCCCGCGGTGTCACGATGGAGCAGGCCGAGCGTATCAAGAGCCGCATGCAGGGCACAACCGGCAATGAAGGGAGGGGAGATGTGGACGATGCCTATCGCCGCAATTCCGGAGCCCGGTCCACCCAGGGCGGCACCGCCCGCCAGACGACCCGCAAAGCCGGGGCGCAGCAGGGGGACGACACGATGGCCTATGACAGCCGTACCGAAGGGCTGAACCTGGGTCGCAACCTGGATGACATGATGGGCAATGAGGGTGCGGAGGTCCTGGAAACCAGCCGGGTCATCTTCGGCCATGATATCTTCAATAGACGGGATCTTTCCTTCGAACCGAATGAGAACCTGGCTACCCCCGAGAGCTATGTACTCGGTCCCGGAGACCAGCTCCAGATCGATATCTACGGTTATAACGAAGACAGTTATTCCAAGACCATTTCTCCGGAAGGAACGATCAATATCAGCCAGATCGGGCAGGTCCAGCTGGGCGGCCTTACCATCAAGGAAGCGCGCGAGAAACTGCGCCGGGCGCTGGTCTCCAAGTACGCCAGCATCGGCGGAAGCCGTCCCAATACTTCCGTCAGCATCACCCTGCGCGATATCCGTACCATCCAGGTCAACGTGATGGGTGAGGTTGTGATGCCCGGCACCTTCCGCCTGTCTCCCTTCGCGACGGTCTTCAATGCCTTGTATAATGCCTCGGGCGTGAAGGAAAACGGTTCCCTGCGTGCCATCAAGGTAATCCGCGGCGGGGAGCAGATCGCCACCGTCGATGTCTACGGATACCTGTTCAACGGCCGTTCCGACAGTGATATACCGCTCAAAGAAGGAGATATCGTCATCGTGCCGACCTACGTCAACCTGGTACAGGTGTCCGGCAATGTCAAGCGCCCGATGTTCTATGAGCTGGCGCAGGGCGAGACCCTGGCCGACCTGGTGGAATATGCCGGCGGATTCGCCAATAACGCTTATTCCGATGACATCCGGGTCATGCGCCAGGCCGGTCCCGAGCGCCAGATCTTCACGGTCAAGAGCGCGAATTTCCCGGTATTTGCGATGGCCGACGGAGACGAGGCATTCGTCCAGTCTTCGATGGACCGTTTCTCCAACCGCGTCGAGATCAAGGGTTCGGTCTTCCGTCCCGGCCTGTTTGAACTGGGCGGAGACATCGCCACGGTCCGCCAGCTCGTCAAAGCCGCCGGCGGTCCGAAAGAGGATGCTTTCCTGGGCCGCTCCGTCCTCGTACGTGAGAAGGAGGACCTGACTTTCGAATCGATGTCCGTCGACCTGGCAGGGATCCTTGCCGGTACGGCGGATGATGTCCTGCTCCGCAAGAATGACGTCCTGACCGTGGCCGGCAACAAGGAACTGTTCGATCCCGGCACGCTGACCATCAACGGTTATGTCCAGAATCCGGGCGTTTTCCCGTATTCCGAGAACACGACGGTCGAGGACCTTATCCTGCTGGCCGGCGGTTTGATGGACGGCGCTTCCTATTCCCGCGTGGATGTGGCCCGCCGCGTAGCCGATGCCTATGGCACGATGCCGAAAGATACGGTCGGTGAGACCTTCTCCTTCGCCCTCAAGGACGGGCTTGCACTGGACGGCGGTGAGAAGTTCGTCCTGAAACCGTATGATGTCGTATCCGTACGCCGCAGTCCCTCTTTCCGTGAGCAGAAGTTCGTCCGGATCGAAGGCGAGGTCGTCTTCCCCGGCGATTATGTACTGCTGACCGAAGGTGAACGTGTTTCTGAACTGGTCCTGCGTGCCGGCGGAGCGACGAAGCATGCCTACCTGCATGGCGCAACCCTGGTCCGCGAGATGACCGAAGAGGAGCGTTCCTTGCAGCAGGCCAAGATCCGCATGGCCAACAGCGGGGCAACCCGCGACACACTTGACCTTGCCCAACTCAATATCGGTTCAACCTATTCGGTCGGTTTCGACCTGGACAAGGCCGTCGAAAAGCCCGGATCCGAATACGACCTGATCCTTCGTGCCGGCGACAGGATCTATGTGCCTGAAGAACTCAGTACGGTCCGGATCAGCGGTGCAGTCATGTATCCGAATACGGCAGTCCACGTGCCCGGCAAGGGACTGAACTATTACATCGACGCTGCCGGCGGCTTCGGAGCCCGTGCCCGCCGCAACCGTGCGTATATCGTCTATATGAACGGCCGTGTCCAGCGCGCCGGAGCCGGAGCCAAGATCGAGCCGGGTTGTGAGATCATCGTCCCGCAGCGTCCAGAGCGCAGGCCGATGTCCGCCGGGGAAGTGATATCGATGGGTACATCGGTGGCGTCCCTGGGCACGATGGTCGCGACCCTGGTCAACCTGTTCACCCGCTAATCCCTTGACATGATGGAAGACAACAGACCCCAATACATCGAGGAAGAGTACGACGAGATCGACATCATGGAGCTGCTCCGCAAGCTCCTGAAGGATTGGAAACTGATCTTGAAGTGGTGTGCCGTTGCCGCGGTTGTCGGCATCGTTGTCGCTTTCAGCATCCCGAAAGAATACAGCGTATCGTCGAAGATGGCTCCCGAGACGGTCTCGAAGACCGGTGGCGGCAGTCTCGGCTCCCTGGCGAGCCTGGCCGGCATCAACCTCAGTTCGATGAGCACGGCGGACGCCGTCTATCCTGATCTCTACCCGGACATCGTGGCCTCCACGCCTTTCGTGGTAGAACTGTTCCCGGTCAAGGTCGATTTCAAGCACAAGGGCGAGTCGATGTCCTCCGACCTGTATACCTATCTCAAGGAGTATACCCGCGGCCCCTGGTGGGGCAAGGTGATGAGTGCGCCTTTCAAGGCCCTGGGTTGGTTCATGGGACTGTTCCGGGAGAAGGAAGAGAAGGTCGAGGGATTTGCCAACCTGGATCCCACGCACTTGACGCAGGAGCAGGAAGACATTGCCAAGGCCATCCGGGAGAGCATCTCCCTGACCGTGGACAAGAAGACTTCCGTCATCTCCATGAACGTCGTGGCCCAGGATCCCCAGGTCGCCGCAACCGTTTCCAACGAGGTGATCGAGCGTCTGAAGACCTATGTGACCAATTACAGGACGGAGAAATCAAGGCAGGACCTGGCTTACTACGAGACGCTTTATAACGAGGCGAAGGAAGCTTATATCGCCGCCCAGCAGCGTTATGCCAGCTACGTAGACCGCAACCAGAACGTCGTGCTCCAGCGGATCCGGACCGAGCAGGAGCGTCTCCAGAACGAGATGAACCTCAGTTTCCAGCTGTATAACACCTGTGCCCAGCAGCTGCAGGCCGCAAAGGCCAAGGTGCAGCAGGAGACTCCGGTCTTCACGGTCATCAACCCGCCGCAGGTTCCGCTCAAGCGCAGCAAACCCTCCAAGGTGACGATCCTCGCGGCCTGCATGTTCCTTGGTGCCGCGATCGCCGCGGTCTGGGTGCTCTGGGGCCGGGATTTCCTGGCCGGACTGAAGAAAAAAGAGGATGAAGACGCAGAAGCGCCTGAATCCCCTGCAAAAGAATAGTGGACGAATTCATCGAGATCAAGGGCGCCCGGGTCAACAATCTCAAGAACCTGACCCTTCGGATTCCCCGCGGCAAGTTCGTGGTGATTACGGGCGTGTCCGGATCGGGCAAATCCTCGCTGGCCTTCGACACGTTGTATGCCGAAGGCCAGCGGCGTTTTTCGGAGAGCCTCTCGTCCTATGCCCGGCAGTTCCTCGGCCGGATGACCAAACCGGACGTGGATAATATCGAGGGCATTCCGCCTGCCATCGCCATTGAACAGAAAGTATCCACCCGCAATCCCCGCTCGACGGTGGCCACCACGACGGAGATCTATGATTTCCTGCGCCTGGTATTCGCCCGGATCGGGCGGACCTATTCTCCGGTTTCGGGCCGGGAGGTCCGCCGGGATTCCGTTGGCGATGTGATGGATTTCCTGGCCGCGCAGCAGGCGGGGACCTACTACATCCTTTCCGACCTGCGCTGGGCGGACCGTCAGGACCGGACCGAGCTGCTCCTGCAGTTGAAAGAAGACGGGTATAACCGCCTTTTCTGCGCAGACAAGCCGCTCCGGATAGATGATGCCCTCAAGCAGGGGGCGGATAGCTTGCCGGACGCCATGCTGCTTGTGGACCGTGCCCGGATCGCCGGAGCTCCGGAAGGGGATGCCCGTACGCGGCTGCTTTCGTCCGTCGAAGATGCGTTCAACCGGGGCGAAGGGACGATGGCCGTAGCCTCGGATGCCGGCGTCCTGCGTCAGTTCTGTTCGCGCTTTGAACTCGACGGCATCACGTTCCGTATACCGGACGAATACCTCTTCAGTTTCAACTCCCCGCTGGGCGCGTGCCCGACTTGCGGGGGCCTCGGCAAGATCATCGGGATCAGCGAAGACCTTGTGGTCCCGGACAAGACCAAGAGTATCTATGACGGGACCATCGCCTGCTGGCGCGGCGAGAAGATGGGATGGTTCAAGGATATCCTGGTGGCGGCCGCCGACCACTTCCATATCCCGATCTTCGAACCCTACTGCAACCTGTCCCGCGAGGCGAAAGACCTGATCTGGAACAACAAATACGTCGAAGGGGATCCGAATTCCTTCGTCGGGATCAATGAATTCTTCTCCTGGGTGGAAACGCAGCGCTACAAGATCCAGTACAAATATATGCTGAGCCGCTTCAGCGGACGCGCGACGTGCACGGCGTGCGGAGGCAGCCGCCTCCGTCGGGAGGCCCTCTGGGTGAAGGTCTGCGGCCGGACCATCCAGGATATCCTGACCCTTAATGCCGAGACGGCCCTGTCTTTTTTCAAGGAGATCGATCTCTCACAGACGGAGCGCAGCATTGTCGCCGAGCCGCTCGCTGAGATTGTCTCCCGCCTGCAGTGCATCGTGGACGTGGGCCTTGGCTACCTGACGCTGGACAGGGCCTGCAACACGCTCTCCGGCGGCGAGAGCCAGCGTGTCAACCTGGTCACGGCGCTGGGCTCCAGCCTTGTGGGCTCCTTGTACATCCTGGACGAGCCGAGCATCGGCCTGCACTCCCGGGACACGGAACGCTTGATTTCTGTCCTGCGCCGCCTGCGCGACATCGGCAACACGGTCATCGTCGTCGAGCACGACGAGGAGATCATCCGCGCCGCCGACCTGCTGATCGACATGGGGCCGCTGGCAGGATCGCACGGCGGCGAGATCGTATACAACGGCAAGGCCGCGAAAGCGAAGCCGGCTGACATCGCCCGCTCGTTGACCCTGCAGTACCTGAACGGAGAGAAACACCGCTATGTGCGCGAAAGACGTCCCTGGCAGTACAGCATTACGGTCGAGGGGGCCATGGAACACAACCTCAAGGATATCAACGTGCGTTTCCCACTGGGCGTGCTGACCGTGGTCACGGGTGTGTCCGGGTCCGGCAAATCCTCCCTGGTGGGAGACATCCTGTATCCGGCACTCTACCGCCGGATCCACGAGGCTGGAGACCTCCCGGGTACGCACCGCGGCCTGTCCGGCAACCTGGACCGTATCTCCCGTGTGGAGTACGTGGACCAGAACCCCATCGGGCGCAGTTCGCGTTCCAATGCCGTCACGTACCTCAAAGCCTATGACGGCATCCGCAAGCTACTGGCTTCCCAGCAGTCCGCCAAACTGGCCGGCCTGACTGCCAACCATTTCTCCTTCAACACGGATGGCGGCCGCTGTCCGGAATGCCAGGGAGAAGGTGTCGTGCGCATCGGCATGCAGTTCATGGCCGATGTGGAGATGGTCTGCGAGGAGTGCGGCGGGAAGCGCTTCAAGCCCGAAGTGCTCGACGTACGCTACCGCGGCAAGAACGTGGACGACATCCTCAACATGAGCGTGGATGAGGCTATCTGTTTCTTTGCCGAAGGGACTGAGGACGAATCCCGCAGCGTCGCCGCCCTGCTGCAGCCGCTTCAGGACGTCGGCCTGGGTTACATCAAACTGGGGCAGAGCAGTTCCACCCTGTCGGGCGGTGAGAGCCAGCGTATCAAGCTTGCCTACTTCCTGTCCCTCAGCCGGAGCAAGGGGAAATCCGAGAAGATCCTCTTCCTGTTCGACGAGCCCACGACGGGACTCCATTTCTTCGATGTGGAGAAGCTGCTCCGTGCGTTCGATGCCCTCCTTGCTGCCGGACATTCTCTCGTGGTCGTTGAACACAACGTCGACGTGATCCGCTCGGCGGACTGGGTGATCGACCTTGGACCGGACGCCGGCGACCGGGGCGGCGAGGTGGTCTTTGCCGGGACGCCCGAAGACCTGAAACATGCTGACACCTTTACAGCCAAGTATTTATGAAGAGAATAGCCGCCCTGACCATGGTCCGCAACGACGATTTCTACTTGCGCAAGTGGGTCGCGTATTACGGCGCGCAGCTGGGCCGGGAGAACCTGTATATCTATTTTGACGGGACGGACCAGCAGATCGGGGATTTCTGCGAAGGGACGCATGCCGAACTTCACGAGAAGATCGGGACGCAGGTCGTGTCCGCCGAAAAGGGCCGGCTGAAGTTCCTCTCGGACCGCGCGGCAGCCCTGCTCGGGTGCGGGTATGACCTCGTGATCGGGGTGGATGCGGATGAGTTTGTCGTCGTGGATCCCAAGCTGGGGATGAGCCTTCCGGAATATCTGTCCCGGCAGAAAATCGGTACTTCCTTGTCTGCCCTGGGGTTGGATTTCGGCCAGAAACTGGGCGAGGAGGGAGACATCACGGATGCCAAACCCTTCTTGCACCAGCGGCATTATGCCCAACTCGGAACGCGGTATACCAAGCCCTCCATCGTGGCAAGACCCTGTGTCTGGGGCTCCGGCTTCCACCGGATCAAGGGACATAATTTCCATATAGCCAAGGACCTGTACCTGATGCACTTCGGTTATTTCGACATGAAGCGCCTGCAGGACCGTTTCCAGGATGCCGACCGCGTAGGGCAGGGCTGGGGACCGCACATGCAGAAGCGGGCCCGGACGATCCGTTATGCGACCGATCTCCCCGCACGGGACTTCGACCGCTGGACGCGTTTCGCCCGCATCTGCCAGACCCTCTGCCGGCCGCCTTATGCCCTGAACAAGCCGGCGATGTTTGAACTGAAGATTGTCGTCCGCATCCCGGATCGTTTCCGTGATATTGTATAATGAATTAGTTTCCGAAGACAATGAAAGAATTCGATGTCGTTGCGGTGAACGCCCTTTTTGACCGGGTCATCACCGATTACCATCTTCGAGATGATGTGGATGCCCCTTGCCTGAATCCCTATCCTTCCGGCTCGCTGGAGCATCTGCTATACCGCAAGAACTGGATCGATACGGTCCAGTGGCACCTGGAAGACCTGATCCGGGATCCGGACATCGATCCGGTGGAAGCCCTGGCCCTCAAGCGGCGGATCGACCGTTCCAACCAGGAGCGGACGGATATGGTCGAGTACATCGATTCCTGGTTCCTGGACCGCTATAAGGATGTGCAGCTCCGGCCGGATGTGCGGATCAACACCGAGACCCCGGCCTGGGCCGTCGACCGTCTGTCCATCCTGGCCCTGAAGATCTATCACATGCGCAGGGAGACGGAGCGCACGGACGTCAGCGCGGATCATCTGCACCGCTGCGGCGAGAAACTCTCCGTCCTGCTCACGCAGCGGGTAGACCTCTCCCAGGCCATCAGCGAACTGCTTGAGGACATTGCTTCCGGGACCAAGTACATGAAGGTCTACAAGCAGATGAAAATGTATAACGACGCCGATACCAATCCGGTGCTTTACGGCAAGAAGTAGTGGCCCGGATGCTCATCCTGCGCTCGGCCGGCATCGGCGACGTCGCGATGGCAGCCCATGCCGTCCGCGCCTTGCGGGCGGCGTACCCTGACTTGGGCATCACGATAGCCACCAAGAAACGGATGCCGGCGTTCTTCGCCGGCATCCCTGACCTGGATTTCATCCCGGTCGATTCGGTCGGCCAGATTGTCAGGGACGCCCGCAGGCGCGGTGTGGACCTGGTGGCAGACCTGCGCAACGAGCTGCGCGGCAAGGCCGTCCGGTTGTGCATGCGGCTGTCCGGTGCCCGGACGGCTGCCTACCGACAGGAAAAGGCATCCCGGCGCCCGTTGCTGCGACAGCGCGGCAAACGTATCCTTTGGCTGCGCAACAATGTCCTGCGCTTCTGCGATGTCTTCGAACGTCTGGGTTATCCCGTGGGCGTGCCGCCCATTCCCGTCCGCGCCTCACTGCCTCTCCCGGAAGTGTTCGGCACCAAGGATGGGTGCTGGGTGGGTTTTGCCCCGTTCTCGCTGTCCGATCTCAAAACCTATCCGGAGGATCTGCGGGATGAGCTGGTAGAAGGACTCTGTGCTGCATATGACCGTGTGTTCCTCTTCTCCGGACCCGGAGAAGAGTTTGGGTATGCCCGCCGGCAGGCAAACCTTCACCCCAATCTTACACCCGTGTTCGGCTCGACCGACCTGGCGGGAGAGGTCGCCCTGATGTCCCATCTGGATGCTGTCATTGCCATGGATTCCGCGGCCATGCACATGGCCTCGCTCGCCGGCGCGCCACTAGTGGCTGTATGGGGCGCAACGCATCCTGCCGTGGGTTATTCAGCCTGGGGAGCTGATCCTGACCGGAATTATGTGCAGATGGACCTGCCCTGCCGTCCGTGCAGCGTGTACGGTGAGGGCCGGTGCCTGCGCGCAGACCTTATGTGCCTGCGGGGGATCAGTCCTGCGGCGATCCTGTCGAAAGTGGCCTCCCTGATTCCCAGCCGGGACGTTTCAGCCAGCGTATGAGATGGGCAAGTTCAGGCACCGGGCCTGAATCTCTCATACAGGCGGTTTATGATGACGGGGTCGACCCGCTCGTCAAATTTGCGGGCCCAGAAACAGGGGACGCTCATCAGCAGGTCCCAGTCTGACTCGCGGAAGATCCAGGGATGCCGTACACTCTCTCCGCGCGTCCAGTCGATGAAGCGGAGGTTGCCGGGATGGTTGGGATCCACGGTCCTTTCCCGCTCCCGGTGCAGCGTGGCGTCGAAGATGCGGTCCCGGAAGGGAGATTTCCAAAGAACGGTGGGCAGGAAGACCTCATCGCAGGTGCCGGTGTGGCGGAAGACCCGCTCGAGCCAGTCTTCCTGTGAGAGGACATACCGCGCGCAGTCATCCGTGATGCTGAACCACTGCGCGGACATGTGGAACTCCACATCTTTGTTGATGCGGATATGGAGGGGGATCAGGAAACCCTTGATAAGCAGGTTGATCCAGTTCGTGAGGAAGAAACCCTGCCCTTCCGGGAAGAGGGTGAAATACCGGAAGCGTGTGGCGCGGGCGGGTTCGACCGGCCAGAGCTGGAGGAATTCCCGACCGGGGTTGGCGTCGAAGAAGGCGTGGATCTCATCCTGGCTCTTGATGGGCAGGTCCATTCCGCTGAGCAGGTGATAACAGGCATAGTGGCCGGACGTGGCGGCTTTGAGCAGCGCAAGCGTAGCCCGCATGATGCTGACCCCGCCCCAGTTGACCCGGAGCCGCGGCTCGACGAAATGCACGGCGGAGTGCCGGCAGCAACCTTCCAGTGCCTGCGGCCCGAAGGGAGCCTTGCGGTCGATGTGGATGAACAGGTCGTTGCGGGGATCGTCCAACATGGCCAGCAGTTTGCGGACCTGGTCCGGACAGGCGTGTGCGAGGATGAGATATGCGTGTTTGTGGCCGGTCATATACTGCAAAGATACGTTTTTCTAACGAATCTTGTAGCGGTAGTCTCCGGGGCCGTTGACAGTCAGTTCCACTTCTTTCGGGCATCCGCGCGGCAGCGGGGGCATCGGCACCTCGAAGGTGCAGGTCTTTCCGAGGATCAGGCATTCGAATTCCAGGCAGGGTCTGGGTGTGCCCAGGACATTCTCCGGCGTGTCATTGGGGTAGCACCACAGCCGGATTCCCGGCTTTTGCGGAAAATAACCGACATCGTAGGGGAGTGCTGTCCATGGCCCGGCATCAATCAGCTCTGCGGGGCGGAAATCGGCCTCCCGCAGGATCTCCGCCGAATCGGGAATGTCCCGCAGGCGGACGCGCGGTTCCTCCAGCAACTCATATCCGTCCAGGGTATTGGCCACGGAGACCAGTGTGATGCAGCAGAGAAGCGGCTTCAGGGAGAGGGCGCACGACCCGCCCTGGATGGTCGCCATCCCGCCCAGGACCGGCTCTGCCGGATCGTCATCCAGGAAGCTGAAACGCAGCTGCTTCATGGCATCGAAGCGCGCCAGCGCGTTCAGGTTGAACGCGTGCGGGCTGTTGGCGATGCAGACGACCGTCCCGGCGTCTTCCGGGACCTTCAGGTCCAGGGTGAGGGGCAGGCTGTCGCAGCGCGTATGCAGTAACAAGGATTCGATCCCTGTGCTGCTGTAACAGAACAGGTCCACGCGCCGGACCGCCTGTCCTCCCGCGTCGAACCTGAGGCTGACTGTCATCGAGTCCACGACGGGCGGCGCCTCCGGCACAGGCTCGTCCGTGACGGGTCCGGGCAGTTTCCGGCAAGAACCCAGGGAAGCCGGCAGAGAGAGTAAAAAGCAAAAAAACAGAATTGACCGCGCGCCCCGCAGAATGCCGGGTCGCTGGAACAGGTCGGACAGGCATGTAGTATTATACTGCCGGCCCCCGGGTATTTGTCCGTGTCTCATGGCGGCAAAAATACGCGGGGGCCGGGAAGCCTGCAAGAATTCGAAAAAATCGTATCGCAGATTTTGTGAATTCTTTATGTATAAAATAAATCTTTATCCTCCGAAGTTGTCGTACAGGATGTTTTCAAGCGGGACGCCGAGCGAATCGAGCAGGTTGTTGACGGAGGAGACCATCATCGGCGGGCCGCACATGAAGTACTTGATGTCTTCGGGCGTCTCGTGGTTCTTGAGGTAGGTCTCGTACATCACGTTGTGCACGAAGCCCGGAGTGTACTTGACGCCGGCGGCATCCGCTGCCGGGTCAGGACGGTCGAGGGCGAGGTAGAACTTGAAGTTCGGGAACTCCTTCTCGATCTCGGCGAAGTCTTCCAGGTAGAAGGCTTCGACAAGGGCGCGGGCGCCGTAGAAGAAGCTGACCTTGCGGCCGGTCCGGAGCGTCTTGAAGAGCTGCATGATGTGGCTGCGGAGCGGGGCCATGCCGGCGCCGCCGCCCACGAAGATGTACTCGAGGGTGTCCGGATCGTCCTTCGGCAGCAGGAACTCGCCGTAAGGGCCGCTGATCATCACCTTGTCGCCCGGCTTGCGGGAGAAGACGTAGGTGGATGCGATCCCCGGAGGCACGCCCGGTACGAACTTGAAGACGCCCTTCGGCTGCGTGCGGTCGAACGGAGGGGTCGCGATACGTACGTTCAACTTGATGATGCCCTTCTCGCCGGGATACGAGGCCATGGAGTAGGCACGGATGGTAGGCTCGGTGTTCTTGTACTTCAGGCCGGTGATGCCGAACTTGTCCCAGTCTCCCTTGTAGATGTCGGCCACGCCCATGTCGGCGAAGTCGGCTTCGTAGGCAGGGATGTCGATCTGGATATACTCGCCGCTCTTGAACTCGAGGTTCTCTCCCTCGGGCAGACGGACGGTGAACTCCTTGATGAACGTGGCGACGTTCTCGTTGGAGATCACCTCGCACTCAAGTTTCTTGACGGACAGGGCGGACTCGGCAACCTGGATCTTGAGTTTGTCCTTGACCTTGACCTGGCAGCCCAGGCGCCAGCCTTCCTTGATCTGTTTGCGGTTGAAGAAGCCGGTCTCGGTGGGGAGGATCTCTCCGCCGCCCTCGAGCACCTGGACCTTGCACTGGCCGCAGTTGGCCTTGCCGCCGCAGGCGGAGGGGAGGAAGATCTTCTGTTCGGCCAGGGTGTTCATCAGCGTGCCGCCGGGATTGACCTCGAGGGTCTTCTTGCCGTCGTTGATGTCGATCTGTACGGTACCTTTGGGGGTGACCACGGATTTGATGACGAGCAGGAGGATCACCAGCAGCAGCGTCACCAGGACGATGGCTGCGATGGATGCTAAAATGGTAGGTGTCATAGCGCGTTCCTCCTATAATTGAATTCCCATGAAGATCATGAACGCCATACCCATCAGGCCCACCGTGATGAAGGTGATGCCGACGCCCTTGAGGGGCGCGGGGACGTTGCTGTAGGACAGCTTCTCGCGGATGGCGGCCAGGCAGACGATGGCGAGGTACCAGCCGATGCCGGAACCGAGCGCGTAGACCACCGGCTCACCGAAGTTCGTGAAGTCACGCTGCTGCATGAAGAGCGAACCACCCAGGATGGCGCAGTTCACCGCGATCAGCGGCAGGAAGATACCGAGCGAAGCGTACAATGAGGGGAGATACTTCTCCACGATCATCTCGACGAGCTGCACGAAGGCGGCGATCACCGCGATGAAGAGGATGAAGCTCAGGAAACTCAGGTCCACCTCCGCGAACTTGGGTCCCAGCCAGCTCAGCGCACCGGGCTGGAGGACGTACTTGTTGAGGAGGTAGTTGAGCGGAAGCGTGCACAGGAGCACGAAGATCACCGCGAGGCCCAGGCCGTTGGCTGTCTTGACGTTCTTCGATACCGCAAGGTATGAGCACATACCCAGGAAGTATGCGAAGATCATGTTGTCAACAAAGATCGACTTGACGAATAAGCTGATATATTCCATAGGGCTTCGCGGTTATTTCTCTTGGAGGTCCTTGTCCCAGGCGCGGTGTGCCCAGATGATGCATCCGAGCAGGATCAGCGCGAAGGGCGGCAGGATCACGAGGTTGTTGGGGATGTAGCCGGCAGGGAGGACCTGCAGGCCGAACAGGGTGCCGCTTCCGAGCAGTTCGCGGAAGAAGGCGACGATGATCAGGATCAGGCCGTAGCCGACGCCGTTGGCCAGACCGTCCAGCAGCGAGGGGATGGGTTTGTTGCCGAGGGCGAAAGCCTCGATGCGTCCCATCACGATGCAGTTGGTGATGATCAGGCCGATGTAGACGGACAGCTGCTTGTCAATGGCGTAAGTGCCTTCGCCGGCCTTGAGGATCTGGTCCACGAGGATGACCATCATGGCCACGACGACGAGCTGCACGATGATGCGCACCCGGTTGGGGATGCTGTTGCGGAGCAGCGAGCAGATCAGGCTGGACAGCCCCGTGACGATGATCACGGAGATGGCCATCACCAGCGCACCTTTCAGCTGGACCGTAACGGCCAGCGAGGAGCAGATACCGAGGATGAGGACGGTGATCGGATTGCCCTTCAGGATCGGATTGAGGATGGTTTCTTTAAGTTTCTTGTCCATAGCTATTCCTCTTCTTTAGTGGTGATGGCATTCTCGAAATGCTTCTCATAAGCCTTGAACCAGACGTTGAGGGCATCGCCGAGTCCCTTGGAGGTCATCGTGGCGCCCGTGATGGCGTCAACGGCGTTGGCGGCTCCGGCCGCTTCGGCGTTCTTGGCGAGCCGGAAGAGCGGCTCAGAGCCGAAGGCAACCTGCTTGCCGATGAATTTCTCGCGGAACCAGGCTTCGTCCTTGATCTTTGCACCCAGGCCGGGCGTCTCGGATTCGTGGTCGAAGTAGGCGCCGGCGATGGTCTTGAAGTCAGGCTGGAAAGCTACGTAGCCCCATACAGGGCCCCAGAGACCGGCGCCGTAGACAGGAATCACGATGACGCCGTTCTTGAAGACGTAGACCGGGAGTTTGGCGTCTCCGCCGTCCTTGATGGCTTTGTTCTGCGGCTTGAGGTTGTCCACCAGGCCGATGCTGTTCTTGTCGGTGGAGAGGGTGCCGCTCTTCTTGCCGTCGAGGCCGATGGTGTAGGCCTCCCCGATGTTGTCGGCATACAGTTGCAGGATGCCGGCATTCTTGGTGGCATAGAGCTCGTCCGTAGGCTTGATCTGCGCGGCGGACATCATCTGGCGGAGCGTCTCCGCCTTGGCGTTGGCGTCCTGGGAAGGCTTGAGCTTCATGGCCGTGAAAGCCAGGAGCGCGGCCACGACTACGACCACGAGGGTGGTGTAGATGACAGTATATGCGTTGCTGTTGGTATTCATGGCTAGGCGGTTTTGAGTTTCTTGGCCTTGCGGGACAGATGGGCGCTGACGACGCAGTGGTCAATCAGCGGAGCGAAGATGTTGCAGAGCAGGATGGCGAGCATCATGCCTTCGGCGTAGCCCGGGTTGAAGAGTCGGACCATGATGCAGAGCGCACCGATCAGGAATCCGTAGATCCACTTGCCGGCCTCGGTCTGGGCGGAGGTCACCGGGTCGGTCGCCATGAAGACGATACCGAAGGCGAAGCCGCCGTAGAGGAGCTGCATGTAGCAGGGGATCGTGGTGATACCGGCGAGGTCTCCGAGGCCACCCACGAACAGGGCGCCGAGCACGCCGGCACACATGATCTTCCAGCTGGCGATTCCGGTCCAGAGCAGGATGGCGGCGCCAAGCAGGATGGCGATGACGGAAGTCTCACCGACGGAGCCCGGGACTGTGCCGATGAACAGGTCCCAGAAGCCGGTCCCATACTGGGCGGAGGCGCCGTCCAGGGCGAGCGGAGTGGCTCCCGTGAAGCCGTCGACCAGCTGCTCGGTGGGTTTGTAATGGATCCAGCAGCTGGAACCGGACATGTAGTTCGGATAGGAGAAGAAGAGGAACGCACGCGCGAGGATCGCCGGATTGACGACGTTCATGCCCGTGCCTCCGAATACCTCCTTGCCGATGAGGACCGCGAAAGCTACAGCCACGGCGAGCATCCACAGGGGGATGTCCACCGGGACGATGAGCGGGATGAAGAATCCCGAGACGAGGTAGCCCTCGCTCACTTCTTCGCCGCGGATCTGGCAGGATGCGAACTCGATGCCGAGGCCGACGATGTAGGAGACGAGGTAGAGCGGAAGTACACGCAGGAAGCCGTACCACCAGTTGCCGAGGATGTTGAGACGGAGGTCGCCAACGGCCAGACCGTGCTGGTAGCCGACGTTCCACATGCCGAAGAGGGCTGCGGGAGCGGCGGCGATCACCACGAGGATGAGCAGGCGCTTGAGGTCGATGGCGTCGCGCACGTGGGCACCCTTGCGGGTGACGGTGCCGGGCACGTGAAGGAATGTCTCAAAAGCATCGACCGTTGAGTGCAGCCAGTAAAGCTTGCCGCCTTTTTCGAAAATCTTGTTCATACTTTTAAGCCATTTCCTTAAGCATCAAGTCGATGCCGTTTTCAATCATTTCCTGGATATTGTTCTTGCTCGGATCGACGAACTCGCAGGTGGCGAGGTCCTCGGGGAGCACTTCATAGATACCGAACTTCTCCATCTTGTCAATCTCTCCCGCCAGGCAGGCCTTGGCGAGGAAGACCGGATAGATGTCCATCGGAAGCACGCGGGCGTAGTAGCCGTCGTTCATCAGGAACGCGCGGGCACCGCCGTGCAGGTTCGTGTCCATCGCATATTTCTTCTTCTTCGGCATGAGCCAGGAGAAGTAACTCCGGTCGGCGCTGAACTGGTGGGCGCGGATCGGGTTGATCCAGCCCAGGAGCTCCGGCTCCGTGCCTTCGCGCACGAGCGTCACCTGATTGTCGAAGAAGCCGAGATAGCCGTCCGCTCCGACGGGCTTGCCGCTGAGGATGTCCCCGCTGATGATGCGGATCTGGTCTGCGGGCGTGTTGCCGTAGAAAGCACCGAGGACCTTCATCGGCATGCCGGGGAAGGCCTGAACATAAGCGGGATACAGCGCCATCGGACCCGTGACGGCGACCTTGCGGCGCACGTCATAGCGACCGGTGGTGAAGAGCTTGCCGATCGCTACGAGGCCTGCGAGACAGACAGTCCAGACGATATCCTCCTTGCGGATGGGGGCGATGTGGCTGATCTGCACGCCGACGTTGCCGGCCGGGTGCGGACCCTTGAAACTGTGCAGCTGCACGCCCTGGAGCGCGGCGAAGGGAGAATCACCGCTTCTGCCGTCGAGACAGACGTGGACCGCGCCGGAAGTAAGCTTGGCGAGCGCGTCGACGCCGGCCTGGGCGGCATGGAGCTCCTCGCCGAAGCAGAATGCTGCGTCCGGGGCGAGGGGAGCGGTGCTGAAGGTAGAGATGAAGATGTCGCGCGGTGTCGCGGAAGGGTCGGCCATGATGCCGTAGGGACGCTGGACCAGCCAGGGCCACAGGCCGCTCCGCAGGAGAGCCTGGCGGATCTGTCCGGCATCGAGGGCGGAGACCTCCTTGATGCCGAAATCGACGCACTGTTGCCGTGCGTCTGCCTCGACCAGGACGGCGAGCAGCTTGCGCTTCTCTCCCCGGACGATCTCCCGGACCGTACCGCTGACAGGGGAGGCCAGGAGGATGTCGGCGTTCTTTTTGTCCGCCATGACGGGGGAGCCACAGAGCACGCGGTCTCCTTCCTTGACCAGAAGCCTGGGAAGAAAACCTTTGAAATCAGTCGGTTGGACTGCTACGATGCCCGGCGCTACCGTCTTGGAGACTCGGAGTTCTGCCTCTCCCGCAACCGGGATGTCCAGACCCTTTTTCAAAACGTAGTTAAGTGACATTGAATATAAGTTTAATCTTATTTGGCATTTGACAACGCGAAGATACCACTTTTTTTTCGTATTTTCGTGCCGCTATGACGGATAAAGTGGACACGATCCTGGAAGATTTGAATGACGAGCAGAAAAAAGCCGTCTGTTGTGTGGAAGGACCGGTGCTGATCGTCGCCGGAGCAGGGTCGGGCAAGACCCGGGTGCTGACCAGCCGGGTGGCCTACATCCTGGCTTTGCAGGAGCATGCCCGCATCCTTGCCCTGACCTTTACCAAGAAAGCCGCCGGGGAGATGAAGGAGCGTATCGCCGCGATGGTCGGGGACCGGAACGTGCGGCGCGTGGTGATGGGTACCTTCCATGCCGTGTTCGTGCGTTTCCTGCGGGAGTACGCCGACAGTCTGGGCTACCCGCAGAATTTCACCATCTACGATACCTCCGACTCGCAGAGCGCCATCAAGATCTGCGTCAAGGAGATGGGCCTTGACGACAAGGTCTACAAACCGCGTGAGGTGCTCTCCCGTATCTCGATGGCGAAGAACAACCTGATCACGGTGAAGGCTTACCAGGCCAGCCCGGAGCTGCAGAAGCAGGACTATTTCTCCAAGCGCCCGCGCCTGGGAGAGGTATACGAGCGCTATCAGCTGAAGCTCAAGCAGAGCGGGGTGATGGACTTCGACGACATCCTGCTGAACATGAATTACCTCCTGCGGGACAACCCGGAGGCCTTGCAGTCGATCGCCGGCCGCTTCACGCACATCCTGGTGGACGAGTACCAGGACACCAATGCCGCCCAGTACATGATTCTCAAGAAACTGGCCCAGTTCAGCCGCAATATCTGCGTGGTGGGGGACGACAGCCAGTCCATCTACGCCTTCCGTGGTGCCAGGATCGAGAATATCCTCAACTTCAAGAAAGATTATCCGGAGTGCAAGCTCTTCCGCCTGGAGCGCAACTACCGCTCCACGCAGGTGATCGTGGACGCGGCGAATTCCGTGATCGCCCACAATGAGGGGCGCATTCCGAAGGAGTGTTATGCGGTGGGGGAGAACGGCGAAAGGATCAGGTTGCTCAAGGCCTACACCGAGCAGGAGGAGGCGATCCTGATTGTCTCCGAGATCCTCGACCGGATGCGCACGGCACGGGCACAGTACCAGGATTTCGCCATCCTGTACCGGACCAATTCCCAGTCGCGTGCGCTCGAAGAGCAGCTCCGCCGGCGCAATATCCCGTACATGATCTATTCGGGCAATTCCTTCTTCGACCGGGCCGAGGTCAAGGATATGATGGCCTATTTCAAACTGGTCGTCAATCCCCGGGATGACGAGTCTTTCCGCCGGGTGGTCAACAAGCCTGCGCGGGGCATCGGCGACAAGGCCCTGCAGGCCGTCGAGGCCGTGGCCCTGCAGCAGGGCTGGCCGTTGTTCCTGGCCGCCCGCGAAGTGCCCAAGGTGCAGCCGTTCTGTGAGATGATCGCCAAACTTTCCACCCAGGTCGCGACGACGGATGCGCACGAGCTGGCGCTCCGGATTGCGGAGCAGAGCGGCCTGTATGCGTTCTATAAGCTGGATACCTCTATTGAAGGGCAGTCCCGGCTGGCCAACCTGGACGAACTGCTCAACTCCGTGGCTCAGTTCGTCGAGGAGCGCGAGGAGGAGGCGGAGGATTATCTGGAGGATAACGCGGAGGTGCATCCCGTCTATACGCTGGATGATTACCTCGAGAATGTCTCGCTGCTGAGCAATGTGGATGTGGCGGAGGATGAGGACACCAATAACAAGGTGGCCTTGATGACGGTCCATTCTTCCAAGGGACTGGAGTTCCCGTATGTGTTCGTGGCCGGGCTGGAGGAGAACCTCTTCCCGAACGTGTCGATGCTGTCTGCGCGGACCGAGATCGAGGAGGAGAGGCGTCTGTTCTATGTCGCCGTCACGCGGGCCAAGAAGGCCGTCGCACTGGCCTATGCCGGGACGCGCATGCGCAACGGCAAGCATGAGTCCAACGCCCCGTCGCGTTTCCTCAAGGAGATCGACCGACGGTTTATCGAGAATCCGCTCGACGAGGCCGATTTCGACAATTCCGGTGTCACCCACGAATGGGGCGGTTTCGGCTCCCGCTTTACCGGCGGCCGGCTGGACCGTTTCGGAAGCGCCCGAGGCGCTTCGGGCTATTCTCACCCCCTGCGCCCCCTCAAGGGGGATGGCCGGATATCCGCTGGCGCGGACCGGCGCCCACGCACCACTGCCTCTGGCTGGCGGAGTTTTGGAGAGTCTTCCGGCGCCGGGTCCGTGCTGGCGGATGCGGATTTCGTGGGCGTTCCGATGACGGAACTATCTGTGGGTCAGCGGATAGAACATAATCGTTTTGGTCCCGGAACGATCCTGGACCTGTCCGGAAGAGCACCTGAAATGAAGGCCCGGATCCGTTTTGACGTCCACGGCGAGAAACTCCTGCTCCTCAAGTACGCCAAGATCCGTCCGTTGGAATAATCTCTCCTGGCGGACGGAAAAACGGAGCGGAAATTGGTTTTTCGGCAAACCTGTCCGAAAAATAATTTCCGTCCGTCCGTCTGGAAGACTCCGTCCGCCGGGAATAACCGGACTATTCGAAAAGTATTTTTTCGATAAACACCTGATGATCAGCAGCGCGCCCTTCGATGATATGCGCACCTTCGGCGTCCGTGGCATGCCACAACTCTACGGTCTCTCCGGGTCTTGCCTCCCGGTTAAAGTTGACGGTCAGTTCTTTAACCATTTTTTCATTAACTAATTCTTCAGGTAATGCGTCCATCGCCCAGACCGTGTATCTGACATTGTTGGCGTGCTGGTTATAGTCCACATCCGAATACTGAACCCGGTGCGTGCCGATCAGCGTCAGGTCTGCGCCGTGCGGTACCACGACCTTGCCGGCTTGCACTACGATGGCGGAATCCAGGCTCTGGGGATCCAGCGAGACGATGTCTTTCAGGAAATCCGCCCGGACCACGCGGCGCTCCGCGAGGTTCATCACCACCCACGAACTGGTGGAGTTGACGGCCGGTTTCCCGTCCGCTCCCAGGATCTGGTAGTCACGGATGAAGAAGAGCCCCTGCAATCCCTTGTGCCAGGTCAGGATCCGGCAGGGCTCCTTGTGCATCACGGGACGCTCGAAGCGGACGTGCTGCCGAGCCAGCACCCAGGTACATCCGTACGGTCCGAGCTGGTCATCACCGAAGGCGAGTCTGTCGGCGCCGTAGACGGCCATATGCTGGGCCAGGTCGAGGAATGCAGAAGGGCGCAGGATTTTCCGGCGGTCCACCTGGTAACAGGCTACCGTGAGGTTTTCATAGAATTTGTCGTCGAAATAGTGGTCATTCATAGCAAATCGGGTTGGTATCGAGGGTGGTTTTGAAGACCTGGACTCCCGGGCAATGCTCCGTCAGGTAGTCGCGGAGCAGATCCACCGTGAACTGCTCGCTTTGGTAGTGGCCGAGTTCCGCCAGCAGGACGCCCCGGTTCTCAAAATAATCGTGGTAGTGGAACTCCCCGCTGAGGAAACAGTCGGCGCCGGCGCGCACCGCCTCGCCCAGCAGGAAGGCGCCGGCGCCGCCGCACAGCGCGACGCGCCGGATCATCCGCCCGGCAGGGGCGGAATGGCGCAGGCACAGGACACCGAAGTCCCGCTTCACCCGAGCCAGGAAATCCGCCTCCGCTTCAGGTTGCGGCAATTCGCCGACCAGTCCGGAGCCGGCATCCTCTCCCGGCAGGGGAGCGAGCCAGCGGAGGTCCTTCAATCCGAGCTTCTCCGCAATCTTGTAGTTCACGCCGCCCGGTGCATTGTCCAGGCTCGTGTGGGCGGAGTAAATGGAGACCCCGGTCGCGAGTGCCTTGACAACGCAGCGCTGCTGATAGGTCGTGTCAGAGACCTGCCTAAGTGCCTTGAAAAGCAGGGGATGATGCGAAACAATCATGTTACATTGCCTCGCAACAGCCTCTTCTACAATCTCTTCCGTAATATCCAGGCATACCAGGATCCGCGTGGTCTCCGATTCCGGAAAACCGACCTGCAGGCCTGAGTTGTCCCACTCATCCTGCAGCCGCAGGGGAGCCAGGCGCTCCAGCGCGGCGGTCACTTCGCGCAGTTTCATCCCTGGGCGAGCAGTTGGCGGACGATGCCGGACAGCGTGCGGCCGTCGGCGAGGCCGGCCATCTCCTTGGTGGCGACGCCCATGACCTTGCCCATGTCGGAAGGAGAGGATGCGCCCACGCGGGCGATGATCTCGCGGACCCGCTCCTCGACTTCTTCCGGGGAAAGCTGTTTGGGAACATACTCCTCCAGGATCTTCGCCTCGGCGAGTTCGTTGTCGGCAAGCTCCTGGCGCCCGGCGGCCACATACTGCTCGGCCGCTTCCTTGCGCTGCTTGATGAGTTTCTGGATCAGTTTGATGATGTCTGCGTCCTCAAGTTCCTTCTTGCCGCCTTCAGCCGTCTTGGCCAGGAGGATGGCGGACTTGATAGCACGTACGGCGTTGGTCCGCTCATAGTCGTGGGCCTTCATCGCCGCCATGATGTCTTTCTGTATCTGTTGTTCAAGTGCCATGGTTCAATGCTTTGTTATTCTGATGATTAATGTTTCAGCCAGCGGTCGAGCCAGTCATAGACCATCCGGTGCCAGTAGAGGGAGTTCTGCGGCTGGAGGATCCAGTGGTTCTCGTCCGGGAAGACCACGAGTTTGGAGGGAACGCCCATCATCTGGGCGGCGTTGAAGGCCGCCATGCCCTGCTCGTAGGGGATGCGGAAATCCATCATCCCGTGGATGCAGAGGATCGGGGTGTGCCATTTGGTGACCATCGAGGAAGGGGAGTTGGCGTAGTGGCGCTGGGCCTTGGGCGTCTTGGCATAAGGCGCGCCGGCCTGCTGCATGCCGCCGAAGGTGATGCCGTCGCCGCGCGGGCCGAGTTCGCCGGGTGTGTAGGCGTATTCGGTCAGGCCGCCGTTGTCCCAGTTGGCGAACCACATCTCCTCGGTGGTGAACCAGAGCTGCTTCTCGTCGAAGATTCCCGCATGCGCGATGAAGCAGTCATAGAGGTCGCCGTGCAGTCCCTCGAGCATGTAGGCGGAATAACCGCCGTAGGAGGCACCGACGCAGGCGAGCTTGCTCACGTAAGGCTGGCCCTTGATATAGCGTCCGGCGCTCAGGTAGTCTTGCATGTTCAGGCCCGGATAGTCTCCGGAGATCTGTTCCTTCCAGGCTTGGCCGAAGGCCGTCGTGCCGCGGCGGTTGGGCAGGATGACGATGTAGCCCTGCTGGGCCATCAGGCGGTAGCACCAGCGGTAACTCCAGTCCTGGGAATTGGATCCCTGCGGGCCGCCGAGCACGATCTCGATGGCGGGATACTGCTTCGCCGGATCGAACTGCGGCGGATAGAGCACCCAGCAGAGCATCTGCTGGTGGTCCACCGTTTCCACGAACACGCGCTCGTCCGTGACTTCGGCGAGCTGGTCCATGATGTGCCCGTTCTCATGGGTGATCTGGCAGAAGGTCGTTTCCTTGGGCGAGATGTCCACGGACACGAGTTCCGTCGGGAATTTCAGGCAATAGTAGGAAGCAAGCAGCTGCACGCCGCCGTCTTCCTTGTCCAGGATGGCGAAGGGAGAGAAGAAATCGAAGTTCCAGTCCGGATCGGTGATCCGCTGCACGTCCCCTTCGAGGTCGGCGCAGAACAGGGCCTGGATGCCTTCGCCCACGAGGGCGTTGAAGAACAGCTCCTCCCCGTGCCAGACCAGGCCGGCCACGTCATGGTCGAAGTCGGGCAGGAGTTCATGCACGTTGCTCACCGCGACGCCCACGTCCTGGCCGTCGGCGTCACCCGCACTCAACTCTGTGTCAGCGACAAACAGGCGCTGCCGGTCTGCCTCATACCCGTCTCTGGGCATGGAGATCCAGGCCAGGTGCCTGCCGTCCGGACTCCAGACCGGATCGGTGTCGTAGCCACCGTCCGTCTTGACGTCGACCGTGGCTCCGGTCAGGATGTCATAGATATAGATGGAGGTATTGGTGCTGAAGGCGTACTGCTTGCCCACCTTCTTGCGGCAGGAGTAGACGATGTGCCGGTTGTCGGGTGCCCAGTCCAGCTGCTCGATGCCCCCGAAAGGCTCCGTGGGCAGTTCAAACAGTTCTTCCGTCCCGAGGATGTCGAGGGAATTGTCCGGCGTGACCGTGCCGTTCACGAGCGTGGCGACATAGGTCCGGGGGACTTCCGTCACCCAGTGGTCCCAGTGGCGGTACATCAGGTCTTCCGTGGCGTATGCCTTCGCCTTGTCCAGGGCAGGGTCGCTGTCGGCCGGGGTCTGGACCGCCGTGTTCTTGATGGTGCTCACATAGAGCAGCTGCTGCTCGTTCGGGGAGAGCTTGTAGTCGCTGATGCCGTTGGGAACGTCACTGAGCTGGACTTTCTTGCCCAGCTTGTTGCCCTGCAGCGGGGCTTTCCAGAGCTGGCCGCCCTGCAGGAAGTAGATGTTTTTGCCGTCAGCGGACCAGCGGGCTGCGTTGACGCTCTTGGCGTAGCGTGTGAGCTGGACCTTGCCGGAACCGTCCGGATTGCAGAGGAAGAGGTTGCGGCAGCTGCGGTTGTCCGCGATGGAGGTATAGGAGACGCCGTAGAGGATGCGGCTCCCGTCCGGGGAGAGCTGCGGATCGGACAGGCGGCCGAGCGAGAGCAGGGTCTCGGGGGTCATCACGCCGTCCGTGATCTGTATGTCGGACGGTCCGATGTAGCCGCTGTCTTCTTTCTGTTGAGCACAACTGACTGCCATAATCAAACAGGTTAATGCGATGAAAACTTTTCTCATGATATCTTACTGTAGTCTTTGATTCCGTATTTGTCTTTGCGCAATTCGCGTACCAAAGGGGCGTTCTGGGGGGCATCCAGGGCGGGATCAGCCTTCAGGACCTGCTCCGCGTAGAGGCGGGCTTCCGTCAGCAGCTGGCCGTCCCTGGCCAGGGAGGCGATGTTGAGGCTGATGGGCAGGCCGCTCTGCTGCGTGCCTTCGAGGTCGCCCGGGCCGCGCATCTTCATGTCCTGCTCCGCAATCTCGAAACCGTCTTCGGTGGCGCACATCAGATCCAGGCGCTGCTGGGCTTCCTTGGAGGTCTTGACGTCCTTGACGAGGATGCAGTAGGATTTCTCGGCGCCGCGCCCCACCCGGCCGCGCAGCTGGTGCAGCTGGCTCAGGCCGAAGCGCTGGGCGCTCTCGATGACCATCACGGAGGCATTGGGTACGTCCACGCCCACTTCGATCACCGTCGTGGAGACGAGGATGTGCGCCCGGCCGGCCACGAAGGCGGCCATGTTGAAATTCTTCTGCTCAGCGGTCTGCTGTCCGTGGACGATCGCCACCTTGTAGTCCGGCAGGGGGAAGGCGTTCACGATCTCTTCGTAGCCTTGCTCGAGGTTCTGGTAGTCCAGTTTCTCGCTCTCGAAGATGAGCGGGAAGACCACGAATACCTGCCGCCCGCGTGCGATTTCTTCCCGCAGGAACTTGTACATCGCCGCCCGGCGGTTCTGTCCGATGCACATCGTCTGCACGGGCTTGCGTCCCGGCGGCATCTCGTCGATCACTGACACGTCCAGGTCTCCATACAGGGTCATCGCCAGCGTTCTGGGAATCGGCGTTGCCGTCATGACCAGAATGTGCGGGGGCACATTCTGGCCAGAAGGTGCCTTCACCCCCTGCGCCCCCTCAAGGGGGATGGCCGGATAATCGCTGTCGCGATCCGGCGCCCACGCACCACTGCCAAATGGCATCAACGGGCCTTTGGCCCACAGCTTCGCACGCTGGTCTACTCCGAAACGGTGTTGCTCGTCGATGACAGCGAGACCAAGGTTCTTGAAGATGACATTGTCCTCCAGCAGGGCGTGCGTGCCGACGATGATGCCGATGCTGCCGTCCTCGAGGCCGGCGTGGATCCCGCGCCGCTCCTTGGCCGTGGTGCTGCCGGTCAGCAGCGCGCAGCGCACGGAGGTGGGTTTCAGATACTTCTGGATGTTGGCGTAGTGCTGCTGGGCCAGGACCTCGGTCGGGGCCATGATGCAGGCCTGGTAGCCGTTGCCGATGGCCATCAGGCAGCTGAGCACGGCCACCATCGTCTTGCCGGACCCGACGTCGCCCTGGAGCAGGCGATTCATCTGGTGTCCGCTCATCAGGTCGGCGCGGATCTCCTTGATCACACGCTGCTGGGCGCCGGTCAGGCTGTAGGGAAGTGCGTTATAGCAGGCATGGAAATCCGGCCCGACCTTGGGCATCGGGATGCCGCGTTCGGCGCGGGAGCGGATATACTTCTGCTTGAGCAGCGAAAGCTGCAGGAAGAACAGTTCCTCGAACTTCAGGCGGTAGGTCGCCTTCTGCAGCGAATAGCTGTCCTTCGGGAAATGGATATTCTTGAGGGCATACTGCAGGGAGACGAGTCCGCGCTCGTGCAGGATATACTCCGGCAGCGTCTCCTGGATCTCAGGCAGGCAGAGAGACAGGGCGGCGGACTGCAGTTTGCACATCACCTTGCCGGTAATCCCGCCGGTCTTGAGTTTCTCCGTGCTGGGATAGACGCCGGTCAGCGCTCCCTGCGACATCGCTCCGTCCTGCGGCACGTCAACCTCCGGATGCACGATGTTCATCCGGGTACCGAAAGCCTGGGGTTTGCCGAAGAACAGGAAGGTGCTTCCGGGCACGAGCCGCTGGTAGTTCCAGCGTATTCCCTTGAAAAAGACCATCTCCATGCGCCCGGATGCGTCTTCTACGATCACGGAGAGACGCTTGACCGCGCCCCAGTGGATAGGGTCCGTCTCCTGGGAAACGATGGCGCTGCCCGGCCCGTACAGGGTCCGGGTGAGGACGGTGGCCTGCAGCTGGACATAAGCCAGGTCCGGGGCCACCTGCGCGATGGGGACGGTCCCGCTGCGGTCGATGTAGCGGAAGGGATACAGGTGTATCAGGTCCGAGAGTGTCTCGATCCCGAGTTCGCGCCGCAGGAGCTCGGCCCGCTTGGGACCGACCCCGCTGAGGTACTGTATGTTCATCTCCAGCTCCCGCATAACACACAAAGATACAAAAAAAGCGGCAAGCGCCGCTTTTTTGGAAAACTCCTTGGGGAAGCCTTTAGATCTTCAGGGAAGGCATCTCGGTCTTCTTCTCTTCGGTCTTCAGGTACTCGCGGGTCTTGAAACCGAACAGGGAAGCCACGATGGAGTCGGGGATCTGGCGGATCAGCTTGTTGTACTTGGTCGCGGTGTCGTTGTAGACCATCTTGCTGGTACGGACCATGTTGGTGTATGTGTCGACGGCTTCCATCGCCTTGGCGTAGTTCTCGTTCGCCTTGAGTTCGGGATAGCGCTCGACGACGACGTTGATGCGTCCGGCGACCTGGTTCATCAGGTTCTCCTGGGCATCGGCCTGCTCGGCGGTGCTGTTGCCGTTGATCTGCTGGCGCTGGGCGATCACGTCCTTGAGAGCATTGTATTCATGCTCGTTGTAGGACTTGATGAGTTCGACCATCCCGGTGAGTGCATCCCAGCGGCTCTCCTGCTGGACACCGATGGTGCTCATGGCATTCTGGCAGAGCTCATCCTGGCCGACGAGTTTGCGCTGGACGGAGATCACCCACAAGACGAGGAGGGCGATGATGGCGATAATGATGATGATAGTCATAGCAGTGCGATTGTTTGAATTTCCCGTAAAGGTAAGAAAATTATTTGATTTTCTTGTACACCAGGTCAATCGCGCTGTATTGGTGGTCTGCGTTCCAGTGTTCGTGCAGGCCCAGAGGCTCCGTGAGCGGTTTGCCGTCCGCCTCCGGGTCATATGTGACGCCGCTAATCGTGTCGGGGAGCGAGGCTGCTTCTACCAGGTACAGGTCACAGTAGGGGAGGCTCCCAACCTCGGGCCATTCGGCTGCCAGCAGGTCCAGGCCCACGGAGTCAACCGCCAGCGGGTCCTGCGAGAGCAGGATCGAACAGGCCCAGTCTCCACCGAAAGGCTCCTTGTTCCATTTCGGCATCGGGGCGCCGTTGCAGTCACGCGAGCCGTAGGTGCCGTCGATCAGGTAAAGCAGTGTCTTGCCGCCCATATCCTTGTGGCCGATGAAGTCCACCTGGCTGCTGTATTTGGCATGGCCCCAGCGCTTGTCCGGGTTGACGCCGTTGTGGGAGTTCTTGTGCCAGTCCTTGTCCAGGGAGGTGGCGCCGTACCAGTTCTTGCCCGTAAGGGTGACGCCCGGGCCGGTGTGGATCTTGAGCAAGGCGCTGTTGATCAGATATTCTGCATCCACGATGCATTTCGCCAGGCCGTACTGCTTCTCGCCGTGGCCCGGGGTGAAGGGGATGGCGTTCTCGACGAACTCGCATTTCTCCCGGCCTTCTCCGCCCACGTTGTCCACGAAACGGACCTTCGGGAAAGCACCTTTGCAGCGGTTGTAGAGCGCATCCGTGATGTAGCGGCTGGGCTCGCAGACTGTGATGTCCTCCTGGCGCACGCCGGCTTTCTTGACCAGGCTCTCGAGCAGGGCGAGGGTCACGTAAGGGGAACTGTTGAGTTCTTCGTTGTCGGCATAGGCGAAGGTATTGTTCATGTTGAGTTTGATGGCGATTCTCTCTCCCTTGCGGTAGGGGTGGGCGCCCCGGCCATGGCTCTCGTTGAACTGGACGAAGAGGGCGCGCCAGGCCCGCCGGACGCTGCGGCGGCCGGTCAGGCTGCGCAACCCCTCGCGGACCATGCGCCGGGCCTTGGCCTGGTCGTTCCAGCGCTCTTCCCACCACATGCCGGTCTCCCCGTCCCAGGTGGCGACGCCGGGTGCATGGACCCAGGCCACGCGGCCCGGGTGGACGCCCTTGCCGACACCCATCGGGTTGTTGGGCTTGTCATTATTGAGCCGGGGCGTGCCGTCGGCGTGGCGGGGACGCAGCACGTCCACGCCGCGGGCGGCATCCGGCTCGCTGACGATGTCGAGGTAGGTGCAGGGACCCAGGTCGGGATTCTTCCAGGAAGCAACTTTCCAGACCACCTGCTTGTCAGGCGTGATTTCGAAGAACTGTACGCTGCCCGGCCACTCGTTCTGCGGACGTCCGGCCACCCAGTTGCAGATCAAGGTATTGCCGTTCTGCAGGCGCGTGGCGGTCTGGAGATTCCAGATGGGGAAGGGCAGGTCCGCCTGTGTGACTTCCCAGACGACCTTGCCGTTCTCGTCCAGCTCGCGGACATAGTGCCGGCTGTCGCCGCCGAGCAGGTAGTGGCCGTCGGGGAGCTTGTCCACATGCCAGGCGAACTGTTCGGGGATGCGTTTGACAACCTCTCCTTCCGGGGAGATCTCCAGGATCTCCTGTTCCTTCATCAGTGCCAGCACGAAATTGCCTTCCTGCGTGCGGCGTACGTGGCGGAACTGCCCGTGCGTGCCGGTGTTTTCGGTAGGGACGATGATTTCCTTGACAGGCTTGTCCAGCAGGGTGTTCCAGATCACGATCTTGCCCGGTGTGCCGTTGAGGGCGAAATAGACCAGGTCCGGAGCCAGGGGCTGGCAGGAGTGGGACTCGGTGCCCTGCGGGCAGATGTACTTCCAGAGATGCTCGCCCTTTCGGTTAAGCAGGCCGAGCTGGGACATGGCGGCATAGAGGATGTTGCCGTCCGGCAGGATCCGGACATCGTCGAATTCCAGCACACGGTCCCACTGGTCTCGGATCGGGAGCGTGTATTCGAAATCAATCTTGCCGTCCTTGATGATGCGCAGGGACTGCCGGTCGGGATGGCGGGTATCCCACTCACCGGTATAGGCGTACTCCTTGTAGCGGGCGAGGCTGGTGTCTTGTGCGTGGACCCGGCCGGAGCCGAGAAGGGCCAGCAGGGGAATCAGGAAAAGGATCTTTCTCATATCGATGGTCATTGAACACAAAGTTAAGGATTTCCGGTATAAAAAGATAAGGGGAGGGTTGCCGCTCCACCAAGGGCAGAGGCCCCTCCCCGAATCCATCTAACCAAATTCCAAGGCAAATATACAATCCGCGATGGAAAAGGCCGGCCTGTGAATCCGTCAAGGAACATAACCAAATCAATCAAACGACAAAGGAGGCCGCATCACTGCGGCCTCCTTCCCTTGGATTAACCTTTTTTATTAACCAAAATCAATAACCAGGGTTCTGCATTTCGTGCATTTCGTCATCGGTCAGCTGGTGACCGTCCTTGGTGATGTTCTCAAGGAACGAAGCGGGAATCGGACGCAGGTAGTGATAAGGCTTGAAATGTCCGCCGTTCGGGGAAGTATAGGCGGCCCAATCACCATCGTCAATCGGCTTGCCGTCATCGTCCTTGCAGCTCTGTGTTCCCTTGTTACCGGTATGTCCGAGGATATCGGTCGGGTTCTCGCTCCATGCCTGGTCGTTGAAGCGGAGACGGTCCGCCAGGGTGCGGGTACGGACAAGGTCGTTGTAGCGCTTGCTCTCGCCGTACATCTCGCGGCTCTTCTCATTGAGCAGGTAGCACATGGCGCGGGTGAAGGCGTCGGACTTGTACTTGGGGTTGGTCTCAGCGAGGAAGTTCATAACGTACTCGTCTTCCGCGGGATACTTGCTGGAGGTGACGACGGGCAGGACGGAAGCCTCGGCGTTGACAGCGTCGCGGTAGGCCTGGTCCTTGTCCCAGCCACCCACGGAGTAGAAGTAGGAACTCCTCGGGTAGAAGACACTGCGGTTGGTGTAGGCGGTGATGCCGGAGCGGTAGCTGCTGGTTTCGAAAGCCATGCCGCCATCCATATACTTATCGCGCTGCTCGCCGGCGCGGAACTGTGCGCGGTCGCGCAGGGGCTTCAGCACGGCGATACCCTCGTCGATCTTGCCCTGGCGGATGAGCGCCTCGGCCTTGAAGAAGTAGTCCTCAGCGGAGCGGGCGATCACCTGGTCGCGGAAACCCTGGGAGAGGTTATACTTGTCAACATCGCCGTCAAGATACTTGGAGAGCATCGCGAACTGCCCGTCCATGCAGGGGTTCATGCTGGTGTTCTCCGGCTTGGCTGCATCTGCGGAAGCGTAGGTCAGCAGAGCCTTGACATCGCCGATGTACTTGCCGGTGCTGTAGTCCTTGATCTTGAAGAACTTATGCTCCTTGGGGTTGTAGGAGATGTCGACATCCTTGGTGAGGAACTTCTGTCCGTACTCTTCGCGGTTGATGATATACATGCCGCCCAGGTACTTGCTGAAAGTGACATCCGCGTTGTTGTGCGGCCCGAAATACTCGTCCATATAGAAACCCGTGCCGTCAGGGAGTTTATAGTCGAAAGGTTTCTTGTGGTCGGACTTGATCTTGTTGATGGCCCAAGTAGTCTTGAAGGTTTTCCAGAAACGGGAATCGTTCTTGAGGTCGTAGATAAAGTAGGTGTACCTCGGGGTGTTCTTGAGGCGCTGGTAGGAGCGTCCGCCGGCGACGTCACGGTCCATGAACTTCGAGAAGGCGTTCTGGTAGGGCATGACGAACCAGCAGAGGGTCATCGTACCGGCGTTGGCGGAGCCGCGCTCGGTGGTGTCGACGGTGTGGGAAGCCTTGAGGACGATTTCGGAATTGTTGTCCGGGCTCGGGGCCGGTGCGCCGTTCTTGGTATAGTTCGCGAACAGGTCCTCATAGCGGGCCACCAGCGGGTGTGCCGCAATGACGATGTCGGCATACTTGATGACGTCGGCAAGGTCCTGGGTCTTGTAGGCGGAGTTCCAGTCGTCGTTGCACTCGGAGGCTCTCCAGAGGTGGGCCTGGGCGAGGTAGTGGGCCGCGGTGCTCTTGTCGATCTTGCCGTCCATATCCCCCTTGTTCGGGAGCAGTTTATAGGCGTTCTCGAGGTCTTCGATCACCTGCTTGTAGACCTCTTCCCGGGGCTGGCGGCTATATTCGCGCTCCGCTCCGACGGCGGC
>JAEEGL014130763.1_pt1 | contig 58744 bp, 61 predicted proteins | sample 9134231 | NCBI WGS metagenome assembly JAEEGL01 (sample SAMN16246548, study PRJNA631951) | gut metagenome | biome: gut microbiome; feature: rumen; material: fiber-attached | host: Bos | place: Iran: Karaj | collected 2018-10
GTCACCGCAGGCAGGTTCGAGAAATCGGCTGTCAATACGCTGTGTTTCGGGCAATACAAGGTCGCACATGGCTTTTACCTCACGCTCAGCCGTAAATACTTCTCCGTGGTCGGCTACACGCTGCCTGGATTATACTTGTTTGTTCATAATGGTTCCTTTATAGAATTTCTATCTATTTATTTGAATAAAATTCAAGTTTTGCACTGTAAAAATTTAATGTGAGGAAAATTCTATGCATGAACCGTATGATTTTGGAATAATACTGAGAGATCTTAGAAAAAGTAAGGGATATACGCAAAAGCGCCTTGCAGATATGCTTGGTCTGTCCGTTACAGCAGTGAGTAAATATGAGATAAATCAGTCATCTCCGCCTCTCGAAACACTTCGTGCCATTTCAAATATCTTCAATGTTTCTATTGATGAACTGTTGGGGACTGAGCAGCGAGGCAAACTCTCAACCACAGGGCTGAGTGAAGAACAGACCGATATAGTCAGGAAGCTCATTGCTTCGTTCCGAAATAATTCGTCCAAAAATAAAAAACTCTCCCCCGAAAGCTGTCAGCTTCTGGGAGAGATCGTTGAGGAGTTGTCTAAGTAAAGCAAAAGCCGCAAGGGATTTTAAGTCTCTTGCGTTTTTCTGTATATATTTTTTCTTAGTTGTAGCACCCAGGTAGCACCCACATTTTCGGCACCATTTTACTGGGTGCTACCCGGGTGTTACTCGGGTGCTACCTATCGTTTTTCAGCGTTTTCCACAACGCCATATAAAAACAAAAAACCTCGCAGGATAGCCCTGCGAGGCGATTTTTCGTATAATCCCAATAGGGATAAAATTATCTTATTGATAAAAGGGAAAGAAGTATATGGAGTCATAAAATTAATTTCGTTCTTGCTCCTAAGATAAACGCCTTCAGTCCTTTTATTGTATCCTGCGAGTTCAAAGCCAAACTTTTGAAGCATCTCAATCAGTTTTCTGTGCTTATCGAAAACTGTAACATATATTTCTTCATCATCAGATTCGAGCCAGTTCCACAAAGCTATTCCAATAGCTCCTTCTCCCAAGCGATTTCCTTCAACACGCTGTGAGAGTTTTAATGTGCTTATTTTGAGTCGGCTGCACTTGGGAAGCACTTGATTGTCCAGAGAAATCTCCTCGCACTCTCCATATTTCAGCATAACAAAGGCACCGATACCCTCCTCATCTATGTAAGCAAAGGCTTGTTTTCCCTCATTAGCTTTTTTGTTATACCATTCTTCAAATTCGGGATAGTCCTCTTTTAAAGAATCAAAAAAGCTATCGTGAATATTGAGCTCAGATAATCTCTTCCATTTATATGCTCCAGCCATAAACACTCCCCCTTAGTTTAGATTAATAGGTCATTGAGCGAATAAAAAACAATTTTATTTGCAAAAGGATATATTTTCAAATTATCTATACTCGGCTCATTATTATATTGAGAAATGAACCATTTTCTAGGATTTGTTATACTATCGATCATTTCCATATAGTCGCCATCTACATCGGACATGGAATGTCCCATAACACATATTTGATCGACTTTATTAGAAATACTCTTCAAGAAATCTTCTAATCGCTTAAGTTGTAGCTCTTTCTTTAAGCCATCGTAAAACCCAGCGATGCTTTCCCTTTGCGCATCAGTATAGTAATTTCGCCCATCATCTGAAGGATTAAAATACCGATTTTTATATTCTTTAGAATTGTTACCTTCTTTATATCCGAAGAGCAAATCCTCTCCTTGATCGTAACATCCATGAATATGCAATATCGGAATACTATTCGGTTCATACAGCTTTTCAACCGTAGAGGTATAATTGAAGTTAATAACGGCTGCTGCTTTTTTAAACACATTATTTATTCGCTTATCTGAATCATTTATATCGTTATTTGCCATTTCAACCATTTCGCGCAGACTGCCAAAAACAGCTTTTCTTAAACTAATTAAGTGTTCGTTCACAAACCAGACAGTGCCGTCTCTATCCGATTCGCGATCAGAATAATAATCTGGATATGATAATATTTCTTCCTCTATTAAATCCAAATCTATATAGCTCAGGGATTTTTCGTAGTCACACCAGTCATTGCCATAACCATTAAACACTTCATACGCATTATCGAACGTCCCATACACATCTTTAAATGAAAGAATTTCGCAATAATCTGTTGTGGATGTATGTAATCCATGAAATAAATCAAATCCGTTTCCTATTATATATAGAGTGTTATGATTAATAAGTTCATCAAGTAAAGCTGCAGACTTCAATTTCATCCTTCCTCTCCAACAAACAATAGGTTAAAGATTATTCGCATCATTTTATCTTATTATACAGCCAAAAAACCAACCCTTTATCCTCAGTTAATAGCTCAATAAATAATATTGCTGCTATAAGACAGCTGCCCCACACAATAGACCACATTATTATTCCCCGGTACGCTTTTTTCTTTGTCTTATTAAATAGTGTGTCATTCTGAAATGCTTCTCTAATTTCAAAGGGCGACAAAATATCATTGTAGTTATTTTTTATTTCTTCATAACCGATTTTGACATTTTTTATTTGATATATAGATTCAATCAAACAAATAATTAAATAAATAATTGACCCCACAAGAAATAATTCAAACAACCACAGAGCTTCTTTAGTAAAAGCATCCTTAAACCCATTTTGAGAACCAATCTGTGTCAAAACGGCCGTAAAAAGGAAACCGGCCATTGCTATCAGGTTGTTTTTGAACTTTGACAGAATACTCAAAGAATAGTCACCAACCTGAGAAACCGTTTCTTGAATGAATTTGCTAATATCACGTTTTAGATCCAAATACTGTGTCACATTATTTCGCAAGTATAATCTATAGTTTGTTTTAATCGCTTCAAACATTACTTCATCAGTATTTATGAAACTATCATATTTGCAATATAGGCTCATCACGTTATTTGCAATAAGCATTTTATCCGTAGTATTCCCCTTATCATAAATCCAATCATATGTTGAGATCCATTTTTTGTTTTTTACTATATCCTCAAAAGCTAACGAATTCTTTAAGGTACGCTGACCATTGATTTGCAAACATATTCCCTCATCATCAACTGTAGAAGAAGAAACCACATATAATAGTGATAAAATAGTCGATATTTTATCAAAAAGAGGCACCAGTTCCTCTCCCGCTCTTTTTATACCCGTTATAATAAAGTCGTCAGGAATAAGCTCATACTTATCCATGTTGTAAAAAGCAGACATATCCCTACACAATGAAATTCTTTCGTTTCTGTCAATTGCAGGGGAAAAAACAGAGTTCCCATAGGATTCAAACGCAATTGTTCTTGTTGACAAAGAAATATCATAATCAAATACTTCAAAAAATAATTCGGATTTGTCTTTTAACAAGTCTGAAAACCAACCCATGACCTCAAGAATAGGTCGCTTGGTCAAATCATCCGCAAAAGAATGATAGTCATATATCGAAAATCTATTTCCCGAAGGAGTTTTTTTAATATGAATAGAGATTCTTATTTCATCATCTGGGTAAATATCGTCAATAAACCCAAATAACAAATCCTCATTTATTCCTGTATTATTTAAGGTAAATATATACTCGCTATTATAAACAAGATTGAATTCCAATTTGTCCCTCGACGGAATCTCTGAACATACAGCAATCAGATTCTTAACATCTGAAAGCTGACTCCTACAAATAGTGAAAGACGTCTCAACCGTGCTTAAGTGTTCACTAACATCAATATGAGTTTCATTAAAAAGCTCTTTTATCTTTGAAAAAAACATTAATAAGAATTCACCTCCTGCCCCCTGCGTTCAATTTAACATATGATCACTGCTTTTTATAAACAAACATATCATACGTTTCTTTATTATTTGTACGTATTTTTATGAATTTAGCGCCATTTTCTTCAAACGAAATAATGGTGTTTTCTAGATCCTCAATCGAACGACTTACTCTCAAATCAATACCATCATTGATAGTGAATACTTTTTTGCAGCGAGCATTGAGGGCGCTCGATACTGGATTAAACTGACTATCGAATCTTCTCTTTTCAGGAAGCTCCAAGAGCTTTTTCTTTAATTCATTTATTTGTTCCTTTGTCACGCCCTCACTTATAGGAAGATAATTGCCGATAATATCACCAACCATATCTTTGAAATCAATATGGTCATGATTCTTCATATAAAGTATAAAGCCATTTCTTATCATTATGTAATCCGGACCTTTTATACCATAGCGCGTTGAGTTCAGTGTTGAATCTATCGCTTTGAATGCTTGCACAGTATTAGTTTCATCGCTATTCATTTCGTCCAATTCTAAGAAGCCTTTACTCCAATACTGTGCTTTTGTATCAGAGTAAACTTTGGCTATAAACGAGTCTGTATCAAGATTGGACAGATCAAACAGGCATGATTTCCATATAGTTTTCTTGTCCTTGGAAAAACCGGTTTTGAAAGAAAAATCGGCATCATCAACCCATTCACTATGCTCAACCTTTGCTAATAAATATACATATCCATCTTCGTTGGATAACAGAGCCTGAATCAAGCTTCCTTTTTTTACTGATGTTCTTGTGCTTCCTATTTTATTTTGCGCTTTTATTTCTTCACGCAACAGTCGCCTGGCTATAATACTCATTTTATCATTTACCGGTTCATCATTATCAATATTACTACATATTGTTTTGATGCTGCCTATTACTTCGGTTGAATCAGACTGAGTTTTGTAGTCCCTTACTGATTTGTTATTGCTAATATGATCGATCAATTCAGATACAAAGGCATCGAAAGATTCAGGGGTTCTTATAGACACAACCTTTTCCTCTTCATAATTTATTGTATAAATCGACTTATAAATCGCCTTCATTTTCATTCCTCCATATCTGATAGAGTTTTATTTATGATTTCAGTATAATAGTAGACACAGCACTAACAATATCAGCTATAAGATCTGCGACAAATTTCACTATAATTATACATCAAAGTGATGAATACTTCAATAGTTATTTGCAAACAGTCCTATTATATCGTAAAAATAAAAGTTTCATAACTTATAATCCAAGGGTACTATATTTAGTAAGAATTTAAAACGCATTAAAGAGTCTTTGGCTAATTATTATTTATAAGTTAATTGTTTAGAAAAATGTTCAAAGAATAATCATTGTTTTTCACCAACAACAACTTACCTTTTCATATCGTCATAGGAACAAGTGATAATGGTTATCCTGTTATCGCCAAAATCTCCAAGCACCCATGTTTCATCAGGCTCTACAATAAAGCTGTCGGTAACTGTATAAACATAGATGTTCTTTGCCTTGTCACAGAGAGCTATTGTCATTCCAAGCTCTGCATTTTTTAGATTATTGAAATATTCTTTGTAGATAGTACTGCTGTGTCCTACGATACAGTAATTTCCTTTGCCAAAATCGCCTCTTCCGGCGAAGTTTCCTGCAGCCTTTGAAAGGGTTTTATTATCCGTACCTTCCAATACCGGAGCTTTGATATGTAGTTCGGCAATCTCTACAACCGGGTTTTCACTTATCAACTTGTGCTTCTATTATTCCCTATAAGGCTTTCTGATGCCTAAAAAGTCTAGAATTCCGACAGATACAGATAGTGCAATGAGCCCTACTGAATGCAGAGCCCATTGCTTATTATTGTCTATAACACTTATATGTAGCTTAACGCTCTTCTTTCTTTCGACGAACAACGCCAGAGTGCTTAACTGTGAAAGCACCAAAGCCTATAATTGCAAACGCTCCCATATAGATTAGCCAAATTGTCAACGAATTATTGCCCGTCTGCGGAAGCGATACATCATCGCCGCCCTGAGCATTGCCATTTCCTGTTACCGGATCAATTACATATGTCTCAAGCAGTGCGCCAGAATCGTCATACATAGCTATTGAAAGCGAACCGTCTTCAAGCAGTATGCCCTCAGCACTTGCCGGATAGGCACCAGTCTTGGACTGATAGTCCTTTTTAGCCATTTCGACCATTTCGTCGATTGACGCAAAATACTTCGTATCAGCAGTAGTTGTAGTTGTTATTTCTGTAACTGCGCTGGTGGTCGTCTGAGTCAAATCGTCCGGACATGATGTCGTGGGTGTATCGTCTGACTTTGTATAGATGTTTTTATATGCCTCCGAACTTGGTGCTATGTTATCTGATACCATCCAGTCTAAATAATACTCAATGCCACTGCCCATCAAACGCTTTAGTCCGTTGTATACGTCCTCTGTATTAATAAGCCCAATCTTCGCTCCGATACTAAACGTGTACAGATGTGTCACCGCAGGCTCCGAAGGCGAATACTCGAAAACAGAAAGCTGCAGTTCGGGATAATCTGCGATAAACCCCTCAGCATCTATCTCACTGTCCACATAAAGGTAATCAATATTAACGTAGCTGCCCCTGGTAGAAGAGTCTTTTACAGATACAATGCACTTAGTATCTATTGAAAGAACATTGTCATATTCACTTAGCACTGATACTGCTTTTTCATGGTCGACTTCTCCGTTACTTCCATACCAGTATACTCCGTCCTGCTCGTACAGAAGTGTATCTGATTGACCTCCATTGCTGAGCTTACTGTTAATCTCAGCAACGGGAAGCGAAGTGCCGTCAGTAATCGTTACATAGGTTGCTTTGGCTGTTTCTTCAATAAAATAGCCTTTATAATCACTGCCGTCCACAAGATAACACGCGGTTCCGTGCCATATAGAGTAGGTCTGATAGAAGGCGTTATCTCCGACAGTGTCAATTATCCCCGCAAGCGTCATGCCTGAAAAGCGTCCTTCCTCAGCAGCTGAATTCATTGAAGTGCTCATCAATGAGCACAACGATACTGTGACACAGAGTGTTGCAGAGGTTAGTTTTTTTAAAGTGTTTTTCATAGTGAAACCCCCTTAAGGTGTAAGTTCATCGTTATTGAGGAAGAATTTTAGCAGATCGGATGTCATTCTGACACCATAATTATAATCGTAACCACCTGCTTTGTTTATTCCAATTGCTGTCTTGTATGTAATTGGTGTTCCATTAATTTGAAATGATTCAACCACATAAACAGGTCCCCCACTTGTTCCTCCGTAATTGTCAATGTCGTATTTTAAACTAACATTATCAGGAGTATGAACATATAGCAATCCTTGTGCTCTAAATCTTAATCCATAGGGATATTGACTATATCCAGTAGGATACCCACCGGTATCTGGGAATCCTGAAATAAAAGCTACTCCATTATTTTCAATATAATCATCAAGGGCTATTCCAAGGTTAATCTTTCCCCAACCAGATAAATCTCGTGTTACATATATCATTGCGAAATCATGTGTTGGAGAATGATCCGTAGCATATTCTTCCGGTATATGAATATACCTGGGGTCAAGAGTCCACACATTTGTTCCGTTTGAATTTATAAAAGAAATAGAAATATCATCAATAAACGAATCATTATTGCTGTCATATACACAATGTGCACAAGTAGCTATAGTATGATCCCCAATTATAAAGCCAGTACCTCCAGTTCCATTTATTCTTACAACAGTTTCTTCTGTGTCTAAAACAAAATCATTATTCCCAATTATATTATCAAGATCATTGCCATAGTTATTATTTGAAGATGATATATTATAAAGTGTATAACCAGTGGTTGAATGAGTTGAGCAATCATATCTAATGAACGAGTTGAAGCTTATCAAATTCTGGTAGTTTATCGCAGCTCCACTACTGAATGTAGTTGCAAATAATGTAAAAACAAAAACTAACGCCACTGAAAAAACTGAAACTATCCTTCGTATTATTCTTTTTTGCTTTAACATTCCTTTTCACCTCACAGTAATCCCGCGTCATAATATTGAACTTTTAGGGCATCAATATAGCTTATGATTCCATTTTCATCAAAATCCAAGGCATTTAAATCAGTCGGTTCAAACTCGCCAGCTAAGTACTGAAGAATATAAACACTGTCACTCATATTTACGTAACCATCTCCATTGGGATCAACATCCCCTATTGCTGCTGATCCTGATAAGGGAATAAGAGAAAAAAATAACAACGAGCTTGTTGTTGTAGTAATAACAGACTTGAAAAACTTATTCATAATAAACCTCCTCGTTGAAATGATACAAATAACTATATATAAACAAAGCCCCTGAACATCGGAAAACACCTCCACATGAAAGACTCCTTTTCAAAAAAGGTATAACAACAATCAGAATACTGTGTTCCATCCATTAAATTCATTGCTTACTATATTATCGTAAATATGCTTTATAAACAATCACATAAACCAGGTGTGCCTTTATTTGTATTATACAAAAGAAATGGCGCGCTGTCAATCCGCGTGTCACAAAATGCATATTTTTGGCACGAAATGCACATTTATTATAGCTGAAGCCACTAAAAATAAATAATTAAATTGAAATGGAGTTGATATGTATATGTCACAAGGTCATTATAGCCCCAACGAGTTCGCTTAAATAAAGCAAGAATGCTCCTCACTTTTTGAGCAAAAAGCATTTGTTCTTCTGTGGCCATATTTCCTCTGCTAATACCAGACCTCCAACAATATGGAATACAAGCAGATTGGCTTTGATGGCAATCTTATCTACCAAAAATTCAAAAGCCTTTGGCTCAAACTCAATCATTATGTGCTCACGTTTTTCAAAATAGTCAATAAGAATTTCAATATCTTTCAGAGTTGTATTATCCGACTGCAATAAAAGCCGAAGATCCTTATTAACTTTTTCTATTTTAGCATTGATTTCAGAACTTTGCTCCTTATACTTAGCTTCATTTAAAAAACATTTGGTATGAAGCATTGCAATAACTCTGAGTTGTTCCTTAAGCTGTAAAACATTTCGCCTAAGTTCAATTATATTTTCATTTTCAATTGATTGCTTTAATTCAAGCTCTTGTAATGCCTTCTTTAATGGTAAAAGAACATCGGCGTAATTAGAGTAGATCTTATTGTATAAGCGTATAAAAGCTATTTTAATATCAGCTTCAGAAATAGGCTTGTTGTCGCATAGCGCTGCATTCTGATTATGTTTTATACAAGTCCAGTGGACATTGCCATTTATCATTTTTCTTCGGTATGTAGAACCACAAAGTGAGCACTTGATCTTTCCGCTTAATAAATATATTCCACCTTTGTTATGCCCTGTTGACAGTTGTACTTGCTTATGTATTTTTTGTGCAGTATCAAATATATCTTGAGATATGATCGGTGGCATCACATTTTCTGTATAATACATATCACATTCACCATTATTATACTTTTGCCGATAGGGGAACTGATTTGTAGTGTAGTATTTTTGAAAAATCGCATCTCCGGTATACTTTTCGTTTGTAAGAATGTATTTTATAGTATTTTTACACCAAATGAAGCCTTTACTATTCTTACGCACGCATTGATTAAGTATATTAGCGATATTCTCCATTCCCGTGCCATTGAGGTAAAGGCTATAGATATATCGTACCACTTCTGCTTCATCTTGAATGATAATGATCTCATTATTAATTCTTGTGTAACCATAGGGAAGAGAAGGAGCATTAAATTTGCCATTCTTCATACGCCGTTTTATACTCCACTTCATATTCTGAGAAATGGACATGGATTCCTCCTGTGCCAGCCCGCCCATTACAGTTATCATTATTTCATCAGTGATCTTGGCCGTGTCAATGTTCTCTTTTTCAAACATTACCGTTATGCCAAGCTCCTTGAGCTCGCGGATATTTTTCAGACAATCTCTTGTATTCCTTGCGAAACGGCTTATGGACTTTGTATATATCCGGTCTATCATTCCTTTTCTGCAATCGCCCATAAGGCGAAGGAATTCCGTTCTTTTGGTAACGCTCGTTCCGGTTATACCTTCGTCCGCATAGATGTCAATAAGTCTTTCAGTCTCTGAATCATCAAATAAGTGGCTGTAATAATTGACCTGGGTTATGTAAGAGTTCAGCTGGTCATCACTGTTTGAAGAAACTCTGCAATAAGCTGCTACCCGCAGCATCTTTCCTGCTTTCTCAGCAGTGGTCGGCTGAATTACGGTTACGGTTGACATGGTTGTAACCTCCTTTTCTCAGCCAATTATACCTCTTTTCTTCGCGGATTTGAATCACCACAACCACCTATTTTTTGAAGTTGAAACTGTGCAGAACTGACTAATCCTCCGTTTTCATCGACTTTATCTGCGGCAATACATAAGCACATTGCAAAAACGCCGATGCATCCTCCGATCATAATATCAATAATTAGGCGAATCATCGTTCAACCTCCCATTGTACCGCTGTCAGATACTGATCATTAATTTGGGCACAGCTTCTGCTTTCAATTTTCTTTTTCTGATCTTCAGTTAGTTTATTCTGTTTCGATAGAAAAAAATGTACCAGTACACACATAACATCCGCCTGACCGTATTTTTTCATTTTGTCCCCTCCGATTTTAAATATAATATAACGTAAGCGCATAAATGTCCTTATGCACTTACGTTATATCTGCGCCCGGCTTTACTGTCGGGCGCAGAATTACATAACTTATATTTTTAAGCCTTCGTCTGATTCTTTTTTCAGACGTGTTTGCGTGATATTTGACCTTGCATCCGTCACGCCGGAACAGCAAGAACGGTCATCCGCTTCATGACCTCATGGAACTCTCATCCCCCTATGGTTCGCATAGAGCCGCCCTCATTGCTTGTGTCTGTGACTGGACGGAAGTATCATTATCGCCTGTGTTTCATTGCCTTACAGAGAGCTGCTCCGTATTTTTAAAACGTCATATTACTCGCCCATAAATGGTTTCGCGTATGGTTTCTTTGGCTGTCCGCTTTTCTACCGACCACAGGTTAAACGTATTCTTGCTGCTGTTATTCTGTTTTCAAGCTACAGCGTAAGAGCTTACAGCCCCCTACATAAACATAGCCCACGAAAAGCGGGGCTCTCACCAACTTATTTTAAAATTTCAGCAATTTTGACAATCCAATACGAAATTGTTTGCTGCGGAATTGACAGTTCTGACGAGATTTCACTTTGATACAATCCTAACACCTTGTACATATAGAATGCTTTTCGCATTATAGGCGGCACTTTCATTAGCCTGTTGTATTTCTCATCACTGACGATAATCTCAGACCAGTATTCTTCCAAAAACGTATCTGAGTGACGGTCGAGTGTGCCACTTGATAGGTTCTCCGGTTCGGCGAGAAGAGTTGTTCGTCTGTAAAAAGCACGATCATTTTTAAATATATCCTCGTCGTACTCTTTTATAGATGCGATCTGGGCATCATTCATTCCATTTTCGCGGTATAGTTTCTCCTTTTGCACCCACTGTTCTTTAAATTTCTTTTCTTCTCCTGCATGATTATATGACATTCTTATTCCTCCGTTTTGATTTTTTTATCGAATCAAAACAAAGGTTTATGGGTATTTTGCAGCTATGCATAGCCACTTTTGACATAAAAACATAAAACTCCATTCCGCTTTTAAAGCAGAACGGAGCCGTCCACAATAATAAAAAAGCGGAGTCTGACAAGACTTTAAAAGCTTGTCAGACTCCTACTCATTTTAGTGGTGTCTGTACTAAGTTATTATTCACAATATTGATCTTTTTGCCGCATTTCCAGCATTTTATAATTAAGGCGCTGTTTTTCTCTATAATCTTTAGCGTAGTTTTTTCGCAAATGTAATCAAATAATCTCCCCTGACAATTCGGACATCGGAAGATATGCTGCATACAGTTATCGCTTCTCCTTTTAGATTAGCTGAACAGCTAATTTTAGCAGTAATAATTTTGCGGACTAAGCCGCAAAATTATTGTTCATTTGTTCAGACTATCAATAAAGATTTCCCAATCCCTGTCTGTAGCTTTGAGAGCATGTGCTGTGCGAAGTGCTTTCTTTATTATGTCATACTATAGAAGATATAATTTTTTTCATAATAAAAACTCCTTTTTGAATTTGTCGAATTGTATATCAAATTATATGTTTATATATCAAAAGATACCCATTGGAAACACCTTCTTTTAAACAGAATACAGAGCTGTTTCATAACTCGAAGTAGTTTCATATGCTAATCTTTTATTTAAAAGTGACAATTACTAAAATGAACTCAATGTGTTGCCTAACTGCTTTTAGCCATGATATCTTTCTCTTGATGGATAATCATGGCTAAAAGCATAAAAGGGATTGTGATTCAGTCCTTACCTCGCTTTTTCTGACTTCGCCATTTTTAAAACAGCTTCAGGTCTGCGTGGCTGATGAGAATCAAAGAATGAGGCTGCTCCGCAAGATTTTATCGCAAGATTCTTACTCAACTTTGCGCTAAAATCGAGGATCTTTCTTATTTCCTTGTTCATTTTTATTCCTCCTTTCCTTAATTACTGATAATAACATCAAAAATGCTATAATAAATGCAGAAAGCGCTGATAACATCGAGATTTTTACATTCCAATTATAGTTAAACATAGTTATTATAACAAATATAATTGAAACATAATAAGAACGTCGCTGATTGTTTATCTTAGCTTCCTCATCCATTGGAGCATTTTCGTGTACAATCGGGGCAAACTCAAACACAGTAATTAAAAAGAAAAACAATATAACTATATGAAAGGTGAAGCTATAATAATCTAAAAAGAATTTCGTTAAGATTATCGTAAAAAGGCAGCATATAACCAATAATGCTTTACACAAAAAGTGCGTCGGGGCATGGTATCCTCCGGTGAATAATCTAATTCCCACGAATAAAGCGTAGAATAACAATGATAGTAGTAATTCATCAAACAGTATTCCTATCGTTACTATCAATACTAAACTTAGCGCAGTTGAAAAGATAATTTCAAAGCCGTACCGGCACACTTCACTCGTTTCCTCGTCAACGATTTTATTTTTATATAAAAAACGAGCCATACCTTTGCTTAGAAATGAGATCATTAGTTTCACCTCTAAGTGCAGTATAGCTCGCATTATTCAAACAATCAATATGTGTGTCGTAAAATGCATATTTGTGGCACGAAATGCACATTTTTCCATTCAATCTCTTGCCAACGAAACACAAACGCGAAATGTATTTCCTTTCTGATCAAAGCCGATCATTCCATTGTACTTTTCAACGAGGTCCTTTACGGAGCGCAATCCCACACCATGAAGATCGCTGTTCGCCTTATTTGTTTTCAATTTAGGATTTTCGATCAAAACATTATTCTCAACCGTATTACTTATCTCAATGAAATGGTATCCGGCCTCAGACCAAGTTTTTAGCAAGATCTCGGAATGTCCCTGATTCTTTTCACAGGCCTCTAACGCATTATCCAAAAGATTAGCGAGTATTATTCCTATATCCATATCAGACACATTTTCTAATTCACTGAGAATATAGCACTGCATATCTGCTCCGATAGCTTTAGCTTTTGACAGCTTAGAATTCAGGACCGCTCCCATAACTCTGCGTTTCGTAGCAACATAACTCGTTATAGCATTGATTTTTTCATCTGACAGTTCCTCGAGATATTTTGTAAGTTCCGCATGATCACCCTTTTCCGCCATATCAAGAGCACACGAAATATAGTTCTTTATATCGTGCCTGATTTTCGCCGTTTCATCATATTTCTGTTCAAGATTCTGAATGCTTTCTTCTTGCAGTTCGAGCTGCTTTTGTATAAGAGAAAAGCGCTTTTCATCAATATTTTTCTTCCCAATATATATCATTGTATAGTATATGATTATATTCATTACAACTACACATAATAGAATTATAAGGAATGTCTTATAATATGTTTCCGACGTATAAATAATATTGCGTATCAAAGCAACTTGAATTCCCGAAAGAATAAGCGTTGTCAATATTAATATAAATTCACGCCTGCTCAGGAAGAGCCTGTATCTTTTTTTGAAAAAAAGAATAACGCTCACTACCACAAGGTAAAATGCTTTAGAGGAAAGAACGGCGAGCATTCTAAAATAATCGCTGGTTTTTACCAATTCATTATAATCTCTATCTAAGAGTCTGCCTATGAGAGTAAATGAACATACATCAGATAGTGCAAGCAGGAAAACACAAACGAATGGAACAATTATACGTTCGGTCACAGCTCCCTTGTAAAAGTATAAAGTTAATGCAATTGTCAATGAGCTAACAATCACAAGCGTTACGATCCAATGAAGCTCCGCCATTCCAAGAATAATTTCGAGGGCAAAAATTGCAGCAAACGAAATTGAAAAATCAGCTAATGCAGACAGTTTTGGCTTGGGTTTAAAGTACATTGAAAGGAAAAACATCATTACAGAAACTTCAAGTATATTATAAAATGTTTCTATCATAGGATCACTCACCTTCTTTCATTATCATTTGTTGTAACTGCCTTCGGATATCATTCGATTTATGAGGATTGATGTATATTTTCTCATTATTTTTCAGAATGACTTCAGAATGTTTTACAATATAAATATATCTATAATTTACCAAAAAACTCTTGTGCACGCGCATAAACCCCTTATTCTGAAACTGTTCTGATAGAGACAAGATAGATATAGAGTTGTTTCGTTCGCGGGAGAGTTGTATTCTGTTTTCGTCGGAAGTTTTTATAAAAATACTGTGGCCTAAACTCTCAAAATAAACAATGTCTGTTGTACGTATTTGCATTGACACTCCGCCATTTTTTATGAGAAACGTATCCTCGTCCCTGCTCCGTTCCACTAAGTATGCCCGTATGGCTGAGGTCACGTCATCTTTTAAAAAGCTCTTTCTTACAAATCTGAATGGCTTGAATTGTAGAGACTCATATACCAAATGCTCCAAATTTGAAACAAAAATAATAGTCATACTTTTCTTAAGAAGCTTTAATGTGTCAGCCAGATCAAATCCGGTCATATTTGGCATATCTATATCAAGAAAGACAACATCGTACTCTGTCTTATGCTCACTATTATAAAACTCAATACTGTCGCTGTATTTACCGATATGCAGATCAAGGTCAGCAGTATCTTCAATTAATTCTTGTATCCTATCAAGAATAAACGCATCATCGTCTACTAACGCAATTTTAACCATATTAGCCTCACCATTTCAAGTTTTCTTTTGAAACTCATTTTATCATATAAAACAAACAAAAGCAAGAAAAATAACAAATAAAAATTTTTATCTTATTGATTTTGAAGGCTAACGATTTATAATTCTGGCTTTCGTCAATTCTGCTCATTTATCTATTACTGTATGATTTTTCTCAGCTTATAGGCACATATCTGAAATCGAAATACGACAAAATGACGGCTGAAAGTTTAAGCTGACAAACAAAGGCGGCTTACATAATCTTTTTTGATCTCCATTGATGAATGAACATATCGGTTAAGAGTTATAGCTGCGTCGGCGTGACCGAGAAGTTCACTGAGAGCTTTTGGATCAAAGCCTTTTTCTATGCAGACCGAGGCATACGTGTGCCTGAGCAAATGAAAATTTACATTTCTTATACTGCAGGCTTTTAGTATTGACTTGAATCGGTTCTGCATGGTTCGAGGTTCAGTAGGCTTGGCAGAATTTGTAATTATATAAAATTCTCCAGAGCTTTTGTATTTATTTAAAATTGTCATCAAAAAATCAGGAATCGGAATTACTCTTACAGAGGTGCGACTCTTGGGAGAGCCAATAATAACCTGAGATTTTCTATTCTTGGTTATACGCTGAACGGTCCTTTTTACAGATAAAGTACAAGCTAAACAATCAATATCTTGCCACTTTAAGCCACATAATTCACCTATACGCAGACCTGTAAATAGACATAATAATACTGCAAGGTTCGTAAGGCTCATATTATTAATAAGATAGTTTTCCAATCTTCCCCTCTCAACTGGAGTCAATACATCGGTATAATGCTGTTCTGTCTTAGGCATTGTGAAATGGCTTTCGCGGATTCCGTATTCACGATATACATAACGCTCAATACTGCGATAAACAGTCAATATATCACGAACTGATTTCGCAGATAAGCCGCCTTTACCGTTTAGCCTTCCGCTTGTAAGTTTAAAAAGGATAAACTCATTTATTCTACTTGCAGTAAGAGCCGAGATGTGTTCACCGCCAAGAATAGGCAAAATATGCTTACTTAATATATTCTCATAATTAGCATAGCTTGAGTCCTTAACTCGCAAACGCGCAGCATTCAGCCATTCTTCGGCTGCTTCACGGACTGTCAGCTTTATTGATGATATTGCCTTTTCTGTTCTGACAGAATAAAGTTGTGTCATCTTATCCTTTACATCGGATAAGGTCCTGCCATATACAGATTTATACTTTTTTGAGCCGTCAGCTTTGTATCCAACATGGACTCTGCCTTCAAATCGCCCGTCTTTTCTTTTATAAATGTTACTTCCTCTTTTTGCCATAGATATCACTCCATTCTGACTATATATCTGACGGTTTATTGACAGTTTTCCGCAGATAAACCATCAGTGATATCTACAGAAAAAATTTTTTCCATAAAAATTGGTGAAAAGGTATTTACTTTTCAATTCATTATGATTATAATATTATTAAAATCATCGTTCAAATTGGATACACCTCCATGTTTTAATGAGCAGAATTGACGAAAGGGCACATCAATATTACGTTGATACGCCCTTTGTGTGTCTCCTTAATAGGATTGACCATAATCTGACTTAATTCCAAGCTCCTGCTTCTTATTATTAATAGCTTTCCGCAGCTTTCTGTCCACATGAGATTTCAGCCTGCGGTTCTCCTTGTCGTAATCGTCTGTAATGATACGGCTAAGGCCGACAAGCAATCCGAATAATGCACCGGTAAAAACGTCAGTATTGTTTTCTTCTGCAACATGCGCAGGAGTGTTCTGTATTTCCTCAACAGATTGTTTCGGCAAGACCGGCGTGTCAGGTTCTTCCGTTTCGAGCGGCGGTCTGTCCTCTTCTTCGGGAACAATTTCAGTTTCTACAACAGGATAATCAAAGTTAACTCCAGAAACAGCCTTAACGATCATATTCTTCACGGATTTGAAATGCTCGTTATCTACCATTGTCGGGAACTCCACCTTTGCTGATGAATATATATCATGCTTTCTCTGCTCCATGTCGCACCACAGCGCATACATTTTCTGAATCGACTCATTCTGTGAAAGCCTTGAAAAAATCTCATCAACAGTTTTCTTAACGTCTTTTTTGAGATAGCCGTAGACCTTTTTTCCTTTTGTATTCTGAAGCTGTCTGTGTAGCTTTTTCACAAGTGCAGTAATATCACTATCCGCAAAGGTTTCGCTTTCAATCTCACTCTTGATTTGAATTATCAGCTTTTCTGATTCAGCCTTCAGAAGATTTCGCGTATCGGTCTGCTGTTCGTAAAGGTGGTGCAGTTCGTCAGCGTAAATGTCGTTTGAAAATCCGCTGCGTATTTTTTCGATGCCGTGTTCAGTAAGGAATCCCTCACGTTCGTTTACCGAATACACTATAATATGAACGTGGGGATTTGTTTCCTTATCATGAAAAGCTGCGTACCATTGCAGATTTGCCATATCAATTTTGGATTGCTTGGCTATGTTTGGGATCTGCCGCTTTACAAGCTCGCGCCATGCAGTCAGGTTATCGTAACCCATTTGCTGTGCATCATCTCTGCGGAGCGAGACAACGTGAGTCCATACATTTCCCTTATGCTCTGCGACATCTTTTGCTACTTTCGTGAGATCGATCGGCTCATCGCTCTGTGAAAAAAGTCCGTGGGTACCAAACTTAACAGCTCCGGGACGATTTGCAAGATAGCCCACATAGTTTTCCTTGTTAGCAGCAATATCCGAGTTGCGTTCAATGGTTTCCGAAATAAAATGCGAGGCGTTTTTCTGAGTGGGATTTGCTTTGTAGTCAGCATACTCAAAGCTATCTGCGCTGTCGGGAAAATCCCTCAGCAGAGATGAAACAAGCTCCCGCTGTTTCTTAGTAGCGGGAGCTGTTCCGTTGTTTTCTTTTACTGTTGCCGCCCCCTTGCGGGTAGCAATATACTTCACATAATTCGATAGGTTTTTTCTTTTTCCGCTTTTGAGATAGCGGCTCGTTACGATTATTCTTGGCATAGCTTATTCCTTTTGAAACTCCACAGCATCCTCGTAGCTAATTATCCCATTGATCTTCCGCACCTCATTCACGCACATGATGTGAAGCTGCCGGAGCGTTTCATCGTCCACATCATTTACTGCCGCAAGCATATTCGACAGCTTTCCAAGCTCGACTGCAATTTTGAAAAGCAAACGCGAGAGCCTCTGTTCTGTTCCTTTTATTGTTGCTTTCACTGTTTCTGTTATCATCGGTGAGATATAGTTCACGGATTTTTCTTCATCAAGGTAACCGATATAAAACGAGATCGCTTTCTCAATGAATTCACTTTGTGATTTGCAATTGTCATGCGTGTAATGTGTTCGCACATCATCTATCGTCTGCGGATATATCCACAGCGGAAATTTTATCTTATTGTCAAATGCCATTTTATGCCTCCGACTCCTGAGTTTTTACCAATAAACAGCCATTTGCGGATTTACAACCCCGGATTTTTTATTTCCCAGTAATTGCGACCCCGAAATGTAAATACTGTTTTTCCCCGAAATGCGGTCGGCTTTGCCGTCCGCTGTGTCTGCGGCGACCACGTCGCTTTAACTTGCAACTTAATAGTCATCGCCCTCCGCTAGGGGAGGACGGCGCTCCCTGTCACTGCTCCGAAGGTGTTCTGCCATCGGAGTTTTTCTGCGGTCTTGGCTTGCGAACCGGCTTGCTGTCCGAGGTAAGCTCTATGTACTCGCGGACGTTCTGTGGTACGGTCTTGCTGTAAAGCTGCTCTGCGAACTTGTCGATCTCCGCTGTCAGCGATGTGTTCTTCTGTGTCAGATACATCTCAAGCGCCGACAGCTTTGCCTCGCACATTGATAAAATTATCTTGTCTCTCATGTTAAGCACGCTCCCAATTCCTCTGATTCATTTTCGGACTCATCGTCCTCAATTTCTTCTGTTTCTTCCTCGTCAAATTCTTTTGCAATGGAAGTGAAAAGGCTCTGACCGCGCCCCGACACCGCTCCGTATGAAGACATACCGCCGCCCTTTGCACTTAGAATGCTCCTGCCGAATTCCTCCATATCAGCTTCAGCGAACACCTCTGTATCGAAGCCGACAGGAAGATTGTTGAACAGGTATACCTTGCCGAAAACGCTCGCGTCCACCGACAGTGGATCGAATTCGTACTCTGACAGACAATCAATAAGACGACTGGTTTTGTAAACGCTGCTTACCCCACTAAATTCCATGACCGCTTTCAGTTTTACTATATCGCTTCGCTGCAGATCAGAGAGTTTCAGCGCCAGCTCATTGAGTTCAGAAATATCAGATTTCTGTAATATAAAAGGGTGGATCATCGGGAGTGCTGTCTGCGCATTAGTACATATCATTTTACTCAGTGTGCAGCCCAGCCGTCTTTCCATATCTTCAAGGTCAGTCCTGCTGCATGGAAGTGTGAGCCACTCAGCATTGTTCCTATCCGGAGCTCTGTTCTCACGGTCAGGCGCCAATAGCAGACGGAAGAAACCGCTCTCAGGCTTGGGCAGTTCTATCACTCTATCTGGTCTTTTATACCCGTTAGTCTCAACATAAAATCCACCGTAGACAGTACCGTTACGCTCTCTGATCACTTCCTCTGCAACCTTTCCCTCGTCGAGATATGCAAGGATATCATATGGACAATCCTCAAATACCGGCAGCCACTCATTGCACAGCGCGAACTCAGTTAATCCATCATCTCCCTCATATGAATAAGCCTTGACACTTTCAAGTCCGTAGGTCATGTCAAGCAGCTCGGACACATCTGCTTTTGGGTGCTTTGTCATCAGAGCGAACATCTTTGCCTCATCTTCCTCGTCCATTTCGTCAACACGACGTACAAACAAATTCAGCTTTTCCAGTTCTGCATAGGACTCGATCTGAAACTCGTTATTTACGTAGTCAAGCGCGAAAAGGTTGTCTATCTTCACTGTTAACGGAAATTCGCCTCTGAACTTATCGGCAAGGTCGCTGAGCTGATAGCTGTTCTTGGGAAAGATCTCTGTATAACCTATACCTCTGTACTTTATCATTACATTCATTGTAATACCTCCATTTCTTGTTCGCAGTCCTCGTCAAGCTCCTCTCCCTCAGCTTCATCTTCCTGCGCAGTTATTGCTGAGTAGAGCTCCTGTCTCGAACCCGATAATACTCCGTAGGAAGTTATCGAGCCGTCTTTAAGGGAAAGGATCTTATCACCGACGGTATATAGGTATTCACTGCTTAGTACGCTCATATCAAAATCGTCCGGAAGCAGTCTGCGCAGGTATTTTCCGGCATAGTCCTCTGTATTTCTCATGTTTCGGTCAAGCTGATACTGGTCAAGCTCGTCAAGCGCCATTAGAGCGCCGCCTGTGCCGCGATAAAAATTGTTCTCCATAACTGCTTTCAGCTTAACAAGGTCATCGTTATCGAGCTGCGCGACTTTTTCCGCGGCTTCATTCAGCTTTGAGATATCGTCCACAGTTTTTACGTTTGGCAGAGGTGAACGTATGTCATAGATATGTTTCTGATTCAAAGTGCCAATATACGGCAGTGCATACCATTGAGCTTTCTTTTCTTCCGTACCGATCAGTAAAAGGAACTCATTCCTGTCAGGTTTGCTGATCGTGATCTTCATATCCGGCGGCTCATAGTCAGCTACCTCGCAGTAATAACCGCTCATGAATACACCTTTGAAACGCTCCGACGCAAGTCTGCCGATGCTTTCCTTATCAAGGTGTTCTATCAGCTCATCGGGACAGTTTTCGGCTTCAGGTATCATGTCATTTTCAATAACGATCTCGCCAAGCTCAGCGTAGTTTCTGCATGGATATATCGGGTATGGATCAAGCCCATAGGTGACGAGTAACACATCATCAAGGCTGTAAGCCTCGTGATCGTATAGCACAGCTGTGAAGCCTGCGGTATCAGCCGGGGAAAGATCTTCAAGGCGCTGTGCAAGCAGATTCATCTTGAACAGGTCATCGTAGAAGCCGCCCTCACGCATTGTTTTGGGTATTCGCTCATCGTCAATGTTCATGTATACGTTGCAGAACTTGTTGTCAGCGCCGATACGGTCGAGCATATCATAAAGCTCCAGCGGTTTTGCCGGAAGACTGACTGTTATCTGGTTTTTGTCATCATATTTGCTGCGGATTTTTACTCTCATATTATCACGCTCCGTTCTCAGTTGTTTCTTCTTCAGTATTATCCTCTGTCGGATTCTGAATTTCATCAATGCGTTCTTGCAGCTCCTGCGGATAGCTTATTCCCTCAAAGGAACACCACGAAGTCCAGTTGCCGTTACCAAGCGGCTCACGGACAACGCATCCGCCCATAGCAGAGGAATAAATAACGTCCCCGACGCCAACATAAACTCCGAACTCAGAGCCGTTGTACACTCCAATGCCCTGCACATCCGGCATGGTGTCAATGCCGGCGATCTCGCTGTAAATGAGAGTATCAATATCAGTGCTGAACACCTTGTTCTCAGCATCATATCGGATATATCCCATTATCAGCCCGACGTTATCGGCGCTGCGAATGCGGTTTTCTCCGTAACGTTCACCGTAGTTATTCTCAGCATATCCCCATTCAGACACATACGCATTCCTGCACCATGCTGCAAGGTCCTCACTGTTTTTCACAGCGGGATCTTTGAACATATACTCGTTGATCGTTGCGTTCATAACGAGAACGTAAGTCCTCATAAAAGCCTCATAGTCAATTTCAAGATCGTAATATCCGTTGATGCTCTGAATGAGCTGCTCGTTTTCCTGTGTGAACATATTTGAAAAGCCTGTGAAGTCCGTGAGGCGATTATCTTCAAAAAAAGACATATATATGAGCTGTGCCTTTATGGTCTGCTCCTGTAAACCTATAGCAGACATCGCATCGGCTATCGTCTGACCGTCAGCTTCGGTGTCGGCGATCTGTTCCTGCAGCTCGGGAGTCAGACTTGATAAAAAAGCTGACTCATCAAAGTTATGATCATCAAATGACGGCGGCTCTATGTCTCCCATCGCGGAAAGAACAGCTATAGGCAGCAGCATCAGTCCTAAAAATCCAGCAACTATACTTCCGACTATTATGAGGCCTTTGTTCCGCTTGTTTTTATTAAGTGCAAGGTCAACAGCAATTTTTTTCGCTATATTTTTAGCGACTGCTGCAAGAGTTTCCATTTACCGACCGCCAGCCTTTCCAAACAGCGCCTCCTTGTACGGCGGAGCACTGACCTGTAACAGATAACGCTCGTTGCCGCAGCAGTAAAGACAAACGCCTCGCTCTGAATGATCGATCAGCGTGTATTCCGACATAAGCATCTGGACTGTTTCAATGAATGGCTTTGGCGAGATGTGACCTGGGTAGAAATAAAATGCGTGCGCGGGAATGCTGAACAACGGCTTGGTGAATTCCCGTATTTCAGGTATAAGAAAATCCTCGATATTCTGACTTGCCAGAATAAACGAGGAGTCCTTTTTTCGCACACGTTTCATGCCGTTTCTGATGTACTCGATAGCGGTCATATTGGTGAGGAATAAATAAAGCTCATCAATTGCCGCAACAGTATTCCCCTTGCCGAGAAGCTGATTGCTCATATAGCTGAGAATATTGAAAAGCAGTGTGTCTTTCAGGCGCTTGTTGGTGTCCATAAGACCTTTTACGCCAAAACAGATGAACTCGCTGTCCTTGATATTTGTGTATCCGCAGAAATACTGAGCCTCCGCGCCCTGACACATTGAAAAAATACCGAGGCAGATATTCTGCAGTGTTTCCTCAGTGAACAGATTCTTTTTCTCTCTGTCATAAGATTTGTATTCCTTTTCTGTCAGCTCGTAGAGGTCTGCCATCGTTGGATAGTCACTCGGAGAAAGCGCGGAAAAATCAGTGCTGTCATCAATGCCGAAACGGGAATAGAGCTTCATGAGCATTATCTCAAGTGTGTCGATCTCGTTGTCAGTGAAGTCTTTGTACGACCTGAAAAAGTCCTTCATATAGGATATATGCTGTGACAGCCTTGTTACCCTGCGGAATGTATCTGGGGCGTCCTCAGTCTTGTCAGGCTCTCCGAATGATTTTGGTTCAAGAGGATTTATCATGTATTCGCCCGACATCATGTCAATGTACGTTCCGCCGAGGTTGTTGCATAAGTCCTCATATTCAGCCTCCGGATCAAGGCATAGAATGGACTTTCCCGCTTCACGCATATTGCATAAGAGCAGTTTCAGCAGATAGCTTTTGCCCTGACCGCTGTTGCCGAGTATCAGAACATTCGAATTAGTTTTGTCATCGGTGCGCTTGTCGAAGTCAACAAGCACATTGCTGCCGAATTTATCACGCCCGATATAGAAGCCGTTTTCGTCAGTTTTTCCGCTGTAATTGAGCGGATAAAGATCCGCCGACGAGCTTGCAGGAAGTACACGTTCATACTGCGCTCCGAATGCGTTGCTGCCGGTCGGCAGGACTGATAAAAAGCCCTCTTTCTGCCGCAGTAATAAGCGGTCAACAGATATTTTTGAGCGCGTCAGCTCCATTTGTACATCTGCCTGAAGCTCCTGTAGTTTTTCCTCTGTATCGGCTTTCAGCTCTATGAAAACTCCGGTGTGGAGTAGCGATTCACGGTCACGCTTGAGCTCTGCAAGCAGATTGATGATATCTGCCATGTTTTCTTCTGCATTCACACTCTCGCTGATGTCGTTGGCAGCAGACATCATCTTGTTTTTCCGCATAGCCTGCTGCATTATCTTCTTCTGCTCCATGCTTGAAACGACCCTGTTGTATATACGGATCGTCACGCCGCTGCGGTCTGCAAGGTGAGACAGCAGCGCTGTTTCATCTGTATTAGGCGGATATTCCGTAATTGCCCACACACTTTTGAAGAAATTGCCGCAGATGTAGTGGTCGGTAAAGAAGCGGACCGATCCGGGGATAGCCCTATCGAAAAAGTCCTTTGCTGCAATTATTTCTTTCTGCTCCGGTGTCAGCTTCTTTTTCTTAAATGTTCTCATCGGCATCCTCCTTCATGTATTCCTCACCCTCAATGTCAGGTATTTCATCACCGGTAATAGTAGTACCGAAGTACAGTCCAAGCATTCTTTTAATTTCGGGCTTGGACAGTCTCCGAGCCATAAAGCCGTGGTCGGCTATTGCCTTGCTTATACGGTTTATGAGGCTGAATACCTGTTCTTCCTTTTCCTTTCGGAAACGGTATGCGAACATAAACTCCCTTGCAGTTGACATTCCGACCTGTATGTCGTCAAGAAACTCAATATCTGCCGCGAGGAGCTTTCGTACAGCCTCATTCTTTTCCTCAGCAAGACGTTTCCGGACGTACACCTTGTTGCTGTCAAAGCATTCACAACTATCAAGCACGATTATTTCAAGGTCGGGAACTACGTTCAGCAAAGCTGCGAGATCGTGTATCTTTTTCTCGATTATCTCAGGCGGCAGGACTGATATATTTGTAGGCTCAACATGATAAAAAATGAACTCGTTCTTGTCGGTCTTAACGCCGTATTTTGTGAAAGTCTCAAAGCCTATCAGCTTTTGCAGATTATTCTTACTTTTCTTTTTTGCCATTAGTATCTCCCTTCCGCCATCGGTATTCCTGCTGTGATGTACAGAAATACTTTGCGGCATTTATCATATAGTCCATAATTGCAGTGTCCTCAGCCCTGAGCGACAGGAATGCGTAACAGGCAGTAATCGCCATAGGAATGGGAGTCCACAGCTTTGCAAATATCATTACCGAAAGGATAATCCCTGTGCAGATAATAATAAAATCCCGAACGTTCCAAAACCACAGCTTCACTGTAGACTTGAGATTCTCGGGATATATGTATGTTTTCAATTCATTTTCCTCCATTTCCTTTATTCACTGCCCGAATGAACCTCGACCCCATAGAGACTGTACTGCTGATACTCATCATGTTCACTTTTACACTGGTATCCAGTCCGAACATCTGAGCAATTCTGGGGACCTCGTTTGCCGAAAGGCAGATACCCACTGCAAGAAGAGCGTGCTGAGTGTATGTGAGCAGTCCTATATAGAGGATAGTAGTTTGCAGAAATGCCGTGAGGCAGGTCGCTATGACCTGCTTGCACCAGTTCACAAATCCGTCTGTATATCCTCTCGGAACGCTGAACATATACAGGCTGCCGACCGCTATCTGGCAGAGAAGTATTCCGCCACGCTTTATGTTGGCGAATACGACTTTTATGACGCAGTATCCGAATAAGATGATGAAAAATAGGCTGAACAGCGATACATCTGAAGCAAGAGCCGCGATAACACTTAAAGCAGATCCAGCGACTGTATCAGAAGTAGAGCCTATAAAGCTCGCCAGTAAGTCAGAAGCAAACGTGCCTTGTAAAGACGTGCAGAATGTGTACAGTCGCTGCGGGACTACTGTTATCAAACTTGCCGCAAAGAAGCCTTTCAACACATTGAGACAGGTATTTTTAATGTTTGCCTGTCCGGATTCGTATGCGATTGCCGTGTCAAACACTACAACTATCAGTCCGCATACAAACAATATCCAACCGATGTGGTGGAAAAGGGATATGAAAGAGCTTACCCACGCAAGGCTGAAAAGATCTGCTGTACTCTCGTTTATGAACTCGAACAGATCGGCTATCGCCCCGTAAATCAAGTTGAACACCCACTCAAACATAATGTCCCATACAGCGTCTGATATTGCATCAACAGCGCCGCCTACAGTGCTGTCCCATAGTGAAGATATTCCATCGCCGATCCATTCGACCGCGTCACTTATCCAATCGAACAAGCTATATCACCTCTATCCTGTATAGATTCGAGGACGTGCCGCCATTGTCACGCTTGCGCTGTGATATGACTAGCAGCTTTTTGTCCTGCAAGCGCTTGATCGCCTGATTTACGGTGGAGCGATGCATATTCACAGCCTTTGCTATCGTCGTTTGTGACGGAAAGCATTCTCCCTGTTTGTTGGCTCTGCTGCACAGGTACTGGTATACGTTTATCTCAGTTGAGCTCAGCCGCAGCTTATATATCTTGTCAGGTACTATCATTAATATCACCAGCCTTGCTTGTTTTTATATTGATTTTTGGTTTGCCCTCCGGCGTTTCGGGGAACTCAAAGTTTTCTATAACAGGAGGAGCTTTTTTCTTCTGCGGATATTTCTGTTCTATTGCCTTGAAAAGAGCCTCTCGCTCCATATATGAAACTGCTCTTGCGCCCTTGTCAGCGAGTAGGTACGGCTGCTCAAATTCAATGCCCCATTTGAAGTACAATTTCAGCGGCGAGATCATCGGGTGCGTTCCCGTTTTCATGACGACAAACTGTCCTTTAGGCATACTTTTCAGTTCGTCCACTGTCATTAACGGTCTGCCTATCATTTGCAGGGATTGTGATTTTTCCTTTCCCGTTGATACTGAGCCGCTTTGAACGGTCTGCTCTCCGAGCGCTTTTGACAGTACTTCTGCGGACTGCGAATTAGGCGCAAAACCGCCGAAAATTGTGAGCTGAGTGTTGTCCGTGATTATTTCCATGCCCTCTTTGCCATACTTCTGTTCAAGCTGCGCGAAGGATTGTATTATCGCTATCATTGAGATCTTTCGGCTTCGTCCCGCCGAGAACATCGCCTCTGCGCCCTCGATTTTTGGGAAAGTTCCGAACTCGTCCATATAGAACATTACACGGTTTTTCAGCGTTCCGCCGTTCTCATCGGCTATGACAAGTATCTCACGATATAGCTGCTGTATCAGGAGCGACACCATGAAATATTTTCCCTGATCTTCCTCCGGCAGAATTATAAACATAGCCGATTTTTCAGAGCAGAAACGTTCTGCATCAATGGCAGTTCCAAAGCATAAAAGCTGCTCCATTTCCGAGTCGAGAAAGCTGTTAAGTCGGGACAATGCTGTACTCATAACTGACAGCATTGCTTGATCCGCAGTGTTCAACGCAGCTCCCGCAAGCCATTTCGCCTTGTGGTCACTGGGCAGCTTTTCCATGAGCTTGGTGAAGTACATCTGCGGTTTGTCTTTGGTGCTTTTGGGCTGCGGCTTTGCGATGAGGTCTTGTATCAGCTTGAATACTGATACGATGTGCCGTTCATTTTTCTCTCCGAATTCGGCTAATAACAAAATAACCGACGCCAATAAGCCCTCTGCAGAATCGTAAAAAAAGGAATTCTGACCGTAATTCGAATTATCACCGCCGCCGATATTGATTATCGTTTTTGCGGTAATCTTCGCATATTTTTCCGCTTTAGCCTTAGCCGATAGATTCTTTTTGTCCGCAAGATATATGTCCATGTACTTGTTCACAAGATGCAGAATGTTGTTCTCATCGCTCCTTGTCGGATTTCTTAAATCAAGCACAGAAACATTGTAGCCGTAATACTTTTTGGCTATTTCTCCGTAATTTCGAGCAACGTCGCCTTTGGTATCGCTGTTGATGAATGACATTCCCGAAGCGCAGCAGAACTCGATATTTGGATAGAGAAAAAACGCAGTTTTTCCCACTCCAGCTGCACCGATCATGAGCGTATGGACATCGCCGGTATCAACAAGTGCTGTGGTATTTTTTCCTCCGCGGCAGCCAATTATCGTTCCCTGAATGCTTGGCAAATTCACGCCCTTGCGCCATTTTTCAGGCTCGTATGGCAGAAAGGAAAAAGTCCGCTTTATCTCAGGCTTTGTCGCCCAACGCGCCGTTCCGTGCTGACCGTCACCGACTGTCTTTGATTTTATGCTGTTGATGCTCTTGGATTCAAGCACATTGGCGAGAATAATAAAGCCAACAAAAGCGACAATCATGAGTATTAAGATCACTAACTGTTTTTCATTCAAATTCATTCCTCCATATATTCTTTCTTTTGCTATATATATAAATTTGAACTGGTATATTCAAAGCCTGTTGTCCTCCGCAACAGAGGGTGTTGTCTCAGCCGAAATCAAAAACCGTTTCCACTTCCTCGGCTTGTTCCTCGCTCTGCTCATGCTCCATGCAGCATTCTTCAACTGCTACACGCAGAGCCGAGTCCGCAAGCTGATACAGCAGCTTCGCCGTCTGGACAGACTGCTCCCTTGTGCGTGCCGTTTGCCGGAAATCGCGCTCCACTGCCTTGAAAATATCGCTCACAGAGCGCTGCTTTTGCTCTATTTTGCCCTTGTCCGTGTACGTCCGGTATTCCTTGCCCAGCTTGGTGCAAAGCGCCTTAAAACCGCTTGTATACGCCGCTTGGTGCAAATAGAAAACCGAGCCTGACAATGCAAGCTCGGTCAGAAAAATATTGTCGCCGCATTTGTACGCCTTGCGGAGTTCATTGATAAATCCCTGCGGGGAAAACGTCAGCTCGGAAAGGGTGTCCACAAGCTCATGATACTTGTTCTTCCGGAAGTGGGGAACGGCGGGGAGCGCGTCTGCGCCATTTTGAGCTTTCAAGCACTCGTTCCAGTCCTTGTATTCCGGAGCATAACGATGAATATTCGCATATCCTTTCTCATTAAGAATATCTGCAAGACGTTCCGCAGCCTCGATACCGCCCTCATCGTTGTCCACACACAGAATTATCTCAGTAAGATTGTCGTGCGTTTCGAGCGCTCTCAGCATAGCATTTTCATACATGCCGTTCAATGCAATATATGAATGCTCCTGCCAGTTTTCGGGGTGCAGCGTCAGATATGACAGCATATCTATCGGTGCTTCAAAAACAAATAACTTCTCTGATGTACCGTAGTATGAAAAGCTATACCTTGTGTCCGAGCCTTCACAGGTCATTCGGAATGAATTTCCGTAAGTTATCGTTGAGCGCTTGCTTGCCTGTCTGGGAACGCCGTTCTCATCAAGCCCTACGAATATAACGTTATGGTGCGCCTTGTCTTCGTATAGCGAATGCTCTTTTGCAAAGTGTGTTATTATCTCAGGTGCTATAAACCTCTGTTTTATGAGGTATGCGTACACTCTGTGCATATCGGGATTGGCTTCGGGGAGTGTGAACGGTTTCTTTATTTCTGCTTTATTTGTTTTGGGCGTAGGACTGTGCCGCTGCGGGAGAACGGTATATCCCAGCAGAGCCTGAACAGCTTCAACGAAGCTCATACCGTAGAAGTAACGCATGAACTTTATAGCTCCACCGCCGACTTGATTCTTGTGGTCGAACCATGTACTGCCCGACATTGTAATGCTGTCATGCTTGCCGCTGCTGTCCTTGTAAATGAGCTTGTACTCACGTCCCGCACGCTCCAGCGTTTCTCCGCGCATACGCAGAAAATCCGCAAGTTCAACGTTGTTGGCGGTCTGCTTTTGTTCTTCTGTGAATGGTATATATGGCATATTTCACCCCCAATAATAAAAAGGAGGATGCGATACATCCTCCATAGTTATAATTAAATATTTCCCCATAAAAACTTCTGACGCAAGTATTCTGCGTGCTCATGCGAGATAAGGCCATCGCTTATTTCAGCCATGTTAATGCTACCGTAAAGTTCACCCCACAGGCAGTCAAGAAGAGTTGAATGCTTTTCAAGCCCCTCCTTATATGCGTCCAGATCGTGCTGAAGATACGGCGGAAGCCCCTATTCGTAAGCTCTTGCTATTTCATCATTCGTCGCAGCCATATTACAGCCCTCCTGCTTTTTCTATATTATACTTTCTATTGGCAGAAAAGTCAAGAGGTGCTTCCATTTATTAAAAATCAGACTATGCCGGACCTCCCATCGAGAGATATTCAGCCAAATCCTCGATCGGATCTGCAAAGCATGACAGGTAGTCATCAACTGCTCTCGACATAGCGCGGTAATCGCTCTCTGTCGGTCTGTAGCCATACCAGTCAGCCTTCTGATCATCCTTCCAAATATATGGCGAACAGATATTGGTATAGATTTCCTTGAAGCCCATAATATCGCCGTGATCTATGACCTGACAGTCAATAAGTCCGTTGTTTCTGTTAAATAGCGATAGCTTCAAAGCACTGTAATGATCGGCATATCCCTTTGTGATGAACTCCAGCTTACCGGTTACTTCACTGTTAAGCCTGAACATACAGACCTTACCGACATACTTAGGACTTTGGATATACTCGCACTCAGCCGCTATTTTTCGCAGTTCCTTTTCAAAGAATGTCATTGCTGTTTCCTCAGATACTGACAATAGTCCAAATGTACAGCGGCGCTGTCAAAGTAAAGATCAGACAGCCGAATAATATCGCTGCAGGTGTCCAATCTATCTGGTTGTGCTTACGGTAATCCATATACAGCAGACCAAGCCTAACGAACAGCAATATCGCCAGTATCACGTCGATAACAGGGAAGATGACGTTGTTGGTCACGGTTTTGATCTGTACTTTTGCCTCGTTCCATGTATTCTCAACCGCGCCTGCTACGTCTCCGTCTGCATGTGCAGATACCGCAGCAAAGTTCATAAAGGTTATCATTGCTGCAAGCTCGCAAGCAAGAGCCTTTTTGATGCTTTTCTTCAATATATCAGCCTCCAATCATTTCTACAAGTTTTCCTGACAGGATAGTCCGTGCGTTCCGAAATTCATATGAACAGGTCGATAGTGAAATAAACCTGTCATCATTCGAGTAAGTCATTTCACGGCTAACGACCGACTTTTCACATACATGAGGCACCCATTCTGATACCGCTGTACCGCCGTCATACAGACTGTCATGCCAGTCCGCACGAGCGCACGAAAAGAAATCTATACGGTAAACGGTATCGGGAGTTGCCAGCCAACCGTACCTGTGTGCGTCAAAGTACGCATTATCAGAAAATTTCAGCACTCCCGCAAGCATCGTGCCGTTTTTCATATTGTGTCCGTAAACGATATTGATGTTGTTGAGAAAATGCCCCTCACAGCGATAATCGAGGAATACCGAGCCTGCCTGTAAACGGCTGCCGTCAAATGCATGAGATAAATAATAGTCGTTATCATCTGACTGCATTACGGGGTAGCTTATGGCAGTATCCGGGATATACAGCCAGCCGAGTGCATCGGAAGATGCACTGTTCAGCGACTGCGCCGAGTCAATAAGGCTACGCCTCACGTCATCGGGAAGTGTATCTGATGCAGTTATCGGCTCTGTCATCTCCAATGCGATTGCCGCCGGATCTGTATTGTTGATAGCCGTTGTTTTAGGTATAGGTGATGTTGCAGCCTCCTTTATAAGGTCGTTGGTGATGTCATCGAGCGTGCCCTGAGAAACCACGATAGGTCTGAACGTCTCTAAATCGTTTTCTGACATTTTCTGCGCTATATCGTCTTTGAAATAGATCAGCGCACCTCCTAAAAGGAGGGCGGCTGAAACAGCCGCCACGATCCTGAGTTTGTTTTTCTTAGTCATAATCATTTTCCTTTTCGATGCAGTCGGGGCAAAGTGCAGCACACTCGTCATTGAGCGTCTTTATCTCCTTTGCCAGTTTTCTGGACTTTGCAGATACATAGAAGATACCGCACAGCCCTGCGATGAGCATAACAAGCCCGAGGGGACTTCTGCCGTGGTCACCGGTATGCGGAATGGTAGGAATTGCGACTACAATTGCTTCGTCTTTCATTGTAACTTCCGTAACACTTCCGTCAGCCTTAACCGTGAATTCAATGTCATTTGCGACCTTGTAACCGTCAGGTGCTGTGGTCTCACGGAGGATGTAAGTTTCTCCAGCGATGAGCTTTGCCTCGATATAGCGTGGCTCAGTACTGGATACCCATTTCTCGACTACGTTTCCGTCCTTGTCAATTACCTGAAGCTTTGCGCCTGCAAGCTCTGTGCCTGTTGTCATATCCTGCTTGCTGATCTTGACGATAGTTGCATTATCGATCATTGTTACGCAAGGGATACCGTCCTCTGTCTCGGCTGTTGCCTCAACGTCCTCAACAGTTACATTGCCATACTCGTCAATTGTAAATTTAATATCTGTTGCAATGATATATCCGTCGGGAGCTGCGACTTCCTTGAGAGTATAGCCGCCTGTAGGTATATTTGTGATGATGTGGTTCTCGCCGTCAGATGTCCATTCGTCTACTATATTGCCGTTCACGTCGATAATCTGCATAGATGCACCTGTCAGCTCGTTGCCATAGAGGTCTACCTTGCTGATAGATACTGTGATTTCCTTATTCTCCGTGGTTATCTCGACTACATCACCGTCCTCTGCGATACAAACTGGGTACTGGTCGTCTGAAAGGATATATCCTGTGGGAGCTGCGATCTCCTTGACGATGTACTCGCCGTAAGGAATGTCCGTGAAGCCGAAGTTTCCGTCCTTGTCCGATCTGCTTGTGAGGTAAGCGTTCTCAAATGTGAACTCAGTCTCGTCAGCCTTAAAAAGACCGAATACAGCGTTTTCGAGGGTATCGCCGTGTTCGTTGGCCTTCTTGCCTGAAACGCTTCCACGCTTGAGGTCGTTGATAAATGTGCCACAGTCGATATTGACTGTTGTCATTTCCTGTCCCATGTACTCGAAGTTTACGAGATACTTCTCTCCATTGAGCATATAGTGCTCATCTGTTGCGATCTCCTGAACGTAATACTTGGAGAATGGGAGCTTTTCTGCGATAGTTGCTGTCATTTCCTCGCCGAGCGAAACAGTTGCGACAAGCCCGTCTTCAGGGATAACGCCGCCGTCAGCAGATACAATGTCCTCTGCCGCGAAAAGTCCGAATCTCACATTTCTGAACTCATCGCTGTCTCCGATACCAAAGAGCTCGTCATGTTCCAATATCTTTGACAGATTGATATTTACACGCTGGTAGTCATTTATTAATGTGCAGTTTACTGTATCCGTGACAGCGATCTCCTGCCCCGCATACGTGAGCTCGACATTTATATCCTCGCCGCGAAGAACGTAGCCAGTAGGCGCATTTTTCTCTCTGACGATATATCTTCCGAGATACAGCGGAGCAGTCTCTGCATAGCCGTTTTCATCTGTGATAAGCGCTGCAACCACTTCTCCACTTACCGCACGGACCGTGCCGTCAGGAGTGGTTATATCTTCTGCAGCGATAACCTCAAACTCTGCGTTGCCGAGACCTCTTTCCTCGAATTCGGGAGTGTACACGGTATAGCCCTCGCCGTGAAGAACACCGTCATTGTCTACCCATATCGCGGGTGCAAGTGCGCTTACTTCTGCAAAAACCTCACCGCGCTTGCTCACCGAAATTCTGCCTTTCTGAGCGGTATCAGCCTTTGTGACCTTGATGATATTTATTGCATTTTCCTCGTCTGCATTCTCAGCGTTTACCGTAAAGGGAACAGGCGTACTGTCGAGGACATAACCGATAGGTGCCTGCACCTCAACAAGGGTGTAATCACCGAATTTAAGGCTTTTGGGAGTTATGAGGTATCCCTCGTTATTGGTATAGAATGTATCTATGCCGAGATTCACAAGATTTCCGTTGCTGTCATAGATCTGGAAGCCTGCGCCCTCGAAGGGGATAACATTTCCAGTCTCAGCATCGATCTTTGTGATGTGAATGTATGACCTGAAAGGCTTGTTATTGAGGATATATTCATAGGTCTTGCTGTCCTCGATAATATTTACGTCGAAATCGGCAACAAATTCCGCATCGTTTACGGTCTTTGTCTGGTGAACAGTATATGTGCCGTAAGGAAGATTCTTTGTCTGCGCGAAGCCATTTCCATCTGTAATGATATAGTCGCGCTCAGAATCCTTTGCATTGTCATAGCCTCCGGCGCTCTTGAGATACACCTCGAACTCAGCACCAGATTCAAGGGTTTCTACATTGTCGTCCTCATCATCGCTGTGCTTTATGATAGATACATTGCCCTTGATAACATCTTCAGTTACGTCAAGGGATATATGATTAGTCTCTACGACGTAATTCTCAGGTTCTGCACCGATCTGATATATCTCATCATTGAGCTTATATCCCTGTGACGGAGTAAGTTCCTGAAGTGTGTAATTTCCGCATACGAACTCATCTGTAACGAAGTGTCCGTTTTCATCTGTTGTGTAGGTAGCGATTCTTTCACCGTCACGATAGAGTCCGTAGGTCGCTCCTGCGAGAGTGGCATCGCCCTGTGCGGTAATGCTCTCGCTGTCCTGTTTTACGACTTCTGCGGTAAACTTCTTGACCTTATTCTCGAATGTTACATCGACCATGAGGTCTGCATTGCCTTCCGTCAGTGTAATGTCCTGCGCCTTTGGAGTTTCATAGCGGGTATCGACATTAACCTCGAAAACGCTGTAAGTTATAGCGTCGTTGGTGCTGAAATCATAAACGTGCAGACCACTGATTTCTGCCGTACCATCGGCATTTGTCTTTATTGTCTGACTATGCTCTTTGCCGCCGTCTGTCCATGTTATCTTGAACTCACGGGCAGCAATGATGCCGTCCTCGGCGGTTTTGTTTATGGTTATCTTACCGCTTGTGATGTCCTCCTGCACATTCACATTGGAGTTAGCTTTCAGCGCCACCACATCGGAGGAAAGGTCATAGCCTTTCGGCGCAGAAATTTCCTTGACGTAGTACTGCTTGTTGGGCAGCTTGATCGAGCCTGTGCCGTTTTCGCCGATAGTTATTTCGCCGACTTTCTGAGTGCAAGCCTGATCTGTATAAACGCCATACACAGCCTTTGAGCCGTCAATGGAGCTTGTGCCGCTTATCTTTACTGAATTATCGGTACTGAGTACCTTAGTTATGGTAAAATTCACATCACTCTGCGTAACACGAAAAGCATACATATTGAGCGCGGTCGAATTCTTTCCGTCCGTGTTATTGTTGATAACGCAGCCCTGAGTGCCGTTGGACTCGATACGCCAGTGAGTGCCGCCGTTTCCGCTGCCGTCACCAACAGTTGAGCTGTTAATGTAGCTCTCATTTACGCCGATCTTCTTGAGATAGCTGATAACGTCATTTCTGCTGTCAAACTCGCCCATGTAGATCCATGAGTGATCTTCTCCCGCGAGGTTGTCGGCGATTACCATTGAACCGGGCGTGATTGTCGAGCCGTCAGCACATTCCCAATATGGACGCTCCGTGTATGGGATATTTGCCTTTTCTACGTCGATTTTTGAAGTCACGCCCTTGTAGGTGATCGTGCAATTATCGTTGACGGTCAGCCAGTGCATCGTGTCAACGGGAACGGGATTATTCCACGAAAAACCGCTGGTTGAATATCCGAGATGTGTCAAGGTGTAATATAGCAGACCGGAGCAGTCCACGCCCTGACCGCGCACATAGTCAAGGGATAGCGGCGAATATGTGTCCTGATAATAGACGCCAACATAGCCCTTGAAGCCCCAGCCATAGGGCGAGCCGAGAAGCGTAGCCGCTTCTGCGATCACCTCATCTGCGGAGGGAAAGGCAGTGTTCTCCGTTGTCATGGCAGCACTTGCGTAAAGTGCACCAGTAGTTACCGAGCCTCCGATAACAGAAAGAGCGCAAAGGCTTGCCATAAGCCCCGCGCCGAGTTTCTTTATTTTCTTTTTCAGATCGATCATTTCTTTACTCCTTTTGAATCGAAAAAAGCCGGACTATGCCGGCTTTATATCAAGTATTTAATTGTTAATGCAGTTCAGAATAGCTGTAGCTGCTGATGATATCGCTGTCTGCGATGTGGTCTCCGTCCTCGTTTACCACTTCCGTGAAGCTGTAGTTGTAATCGAGAAACCTCTCGCCTTGAACGTCCATGACATACCACACTCCGTCAACATTTACGATGTTCGCAACGTGTCCGTATAGCCCTGCGCCAGTCCATACTATATAGCACCCTAACCCTATATCATGGCATTTTTCATATGTCTGGCAGGCGTAGTTCACGCAGGTTCCGCTGCCGTTTTGCTGAATATATTCATATACAGTTACAGCCTTTTCGTAGTCCGTTACGTCATTTGTCTGGACTTCTGTCGGCTCGGCAGGAGACTCTGCATGAGCTTCGGTCGGTTGTTCTGTTGGCGACTCTGTTACGAGTACCGTTGTTTCCGGCGAAGCGAACCGCTGTGTCGCTTTGGTCGTTGTCTGCGGAGGTGTCTGTTCTGCTGTTGACGTCACTGGTTTCGGCGTTATTATGGTGTCGGAACTCTGCACCGTGATTTGTATTTCAGCCGTATCTGCGACAGTGACAATCTCAGTTACGCTGACCGCCGCTGTTTCTTGCATTTCCGCAGTTGTTGGTTGAGTTCCTGTAATAGTGACAGTTGTTTTCGCTGTAGTCAGCGCGGTTGAAGTCGTTGTGATAACCTCAGCGCCGACCTCTTTTTCCTCTGCTGACACCGTGGAAGTCTCGATTTTTGTGGGAGGACTTTCGTGTATATCCGTGGTATGCCCACAGCTTGTAAGCAGCGTTATCAGCGCTAAAATGGCGGTTGTTTTTTTCATAGCCAGACCCCCTTTGGTATTTTTCTCACCATACCACAAATATCCGGGGATGTCCATAAGTTTCTGAAAAAATCGACCTAACCACCAAAACGCGCCGCTGTTTTTTGACTTACTGCATAGAGAGATCCGTTTCGGGCTGTTCGTCCATATCTTCATCGGGCTGCTCGTCCTCGCTTATCTCAACTTCACTGCTCTGGCTCTGCTCGATCGCAGTATGATATGCATTCATGACGGAAGTCTGTATCGCTTCATAAGCAGACTTAGTTATACCGTGGAAAATATCGCTGTACTGCGTATTTCCGTCCTTGTCAGTGTAGGAAACGGACGGCATTCTCACAAAGAGCTTATCCTTGCCCTGTATGACTCTGAAACCGTGAACAGCAAAAACACCGTCAAGCGTAATACTTGCGGCAGCTTTCACAGAAGTGTCAGGGTTGTCTATGAGACGGTCGATTTTGGATCTTATTTTCATTTTTTCACCTCCATTCGTTATTATTTTCGGCTTTACATAGCCATTGACATGGAATCCTCCTCGATGATTTCCTCTTCATCGGATTCTTCGTCATCGAGTTCTTCGTCCTCATCAAGTTCCTCGGATTCTTCATCATCTTCATCGAAGTCCTCGTCCTCGGATTCCTCATCGGTAAGTTCATCGGACTCGTCCTCATCCTCAGATTCCTCATCGTCAAGTTCTTCAGACTCATCCTCATCTTCGTCAAAGTCCTCGTCAGTGAGTTCATCGTTTTCTTCCTCGATCTCGTCAATTGCGTTTTTAAGCGCAGCATCGGCGGTTGCAAGGTTCTGAGCATTTCTAAGCTCCTGATCCCTGTTAAGCTCCGCTTCGACCAGACCGATAACGAACTCTTTCTGTGTGATGTTGTGACGGTGCAGATAATCTTTTAAGCGCTGAAACATATTCTCCGGCATCTGGAAAGCCATTGTTCTCATCGGACCCATATTTTTCACCTCCTGCGGCTGAATTTTCGGGTGCAGTTCATTGTACAGAGCCTGCGAAACGAATTCAGCCATAGTCATTCCGTTCTGCTCTATATACTGCCGTATTTCTGCATGAAGGGCAGCGTCGATCTTGACGGTGATGCCCTTTTTCTCATCTGCCATTGTTATCACTCCGATCTAAAAAAATTCTGATCACATTTTCGGCGATCTCGTCTGCCGTCATGCCCGTTTCGGCAGCTATTTCCTCAAGCTGCTCCGCAAGGGGAGATGGTATAAAGATTTCTTCTTTCATATCAGCCTCCTAACTCTGAGCGATGCCCTCGTCGAGTTCCTCTGTCACTTCCGCGCCCTGCATTTCGGCAAGTTCCTCATTCGTCAAGTATATCAGCGGAGTATGGAATATTTCAGAATATTTCGCTATCTGCTGATCCGTGAGCGAGACTTCTATTCCCTCGCCGTATCTGTTCTCACCGTTGCCGACTACCATGAAAGTGCCTTGAATAACAGTGTCGCCGACTCTACGGTTAGGCCCATAGCCTTTCAGCAGAAATTCCTCATCACAGTAAATGAGGACGTTATCATTCTGAGTAAAATATACAGGCTCAATAAGACCGCCGACCACACTCTGCTTGGCTTCAAGTTCGTCCCGAATTTCAGCCTCATACGGTTCTTTTCCAGTCTCGATAATGAGGACTTTCAGCATATCGCTGCGGTCAACTTTTTCAGTATCGAAGTCAATTTTCTGAAAGCCGAAACTGTCACAGTAATAGAAGCCTTTGTGCTTGCCGTCACACACCTCCACAACATCGCTTACCGACATTGAATGCCCGTAATATCCGGGCGGACAATTCGTATTGCAAAGAGCAAAAACTCCAGCTACATCTGAGCAGTTTATAACTCCGCCGTAGACCTGACGGTATATTGCCGGATCAATGCCGCCCTTTTTCATTGTCGTATCATAGCTCATGAATTCGAGATTGTTTTTATCCTTGCTGTCATTGATCTGAAATATTCTGATACGCATTTTCGGAGCTGTGATAATTTCAAGTCTTTTCTGCGCCCACTGCGGGAGCTGCTCTGTATCAGCAACGCCTATAAAGTCGCTGCGGTGGAACTGTGCGTTCTCGCCGTCCGCAAGGAACTCACCAAAGACCTTGCCTCCCAGCTTATCGGGATAGCAGCCGAAACCGCTCTGTGCATAAAAATACTGAAAATACGGTCTGCGGAAAATGTCCTTGAGCGACGTTGGTTTGATAATAAGCAGCTTTTCGGCGTATTCCCTGTCATCGGATATACACTTGGTTTTGTCGAGGAGTCCGAGCGCCTTGTATGCTTTCCGCACCTCTGAAACGTAACCGTCAAGAACGGCAGGATGGCTGTTTACCGCATATTTCCACATCTCATCGGTCGGAATATCATCGGGGATAATATCATTCGCCCAATCCTTGTTGGAACGTGCGAACCGTCCGTCATATTCCTTACAGCGGATAGTCGCCGCCAGCACCCACATCGTGCGGTCATAGCCGTATTCATCAAGAATAGGCTTAATGGCGTTATCGTTCAGATAGTAACCGTCGAAATTCTCTTTTATAGCCTTTTCGATAGCCTCCTTGCACTCGCGGTTCAGGCGATAGCTTTTCTGCCATTCTTCAAGGTCGTCCATTTCCTCAGCATCAGATCTGCTGTGCTTGTACAGATATTCTATGCTCATCTGTTTATGTCCTCGAAAAGTTTGCTTATGAGGCTGAGTGGTGTCTCTGTGCTGCTTTCAAGGAGCTGTGCTGTTATTTCCTCGCCGAGAGTAAAGCGAACGAGCTTCTCGTTTTTTTCAGTATTGAAAGAGCCGATAATAACAATATCGTCATTATCATCGACATATCCTACTGTATGTATCATCTTTTTCATAAATATTTTCCTTCCTCGCAGTCATCAAGAAGCGATAACTGACGGTTTAAATTGCGTCTTTCCGACGTATCGTAATTGCTGATAAACAGCTCATGATAGACCGCACCGCTTTCGTAGCGCTGAGCAAGATTGTTTATTCTTGTTGTTTTCTCGATGTAGATCCCGGGGATATCCCATAGCTCACGTATCTCAGGGCAGTCATTGTATGAAACAAGGAATTTGCCCTCGCTTTCGAGCAGAGTATTCCGCAGCCTTATGTGATCCTGCCTTGTGAAATCCACATCTTTGTAGAAACTTTCCGTATCGTAATACGGCGGATCGCAGTAGAAGAAGCTCTCAGGTCTGTCATACAGCCTGATAAGTTCCTCGAAGTCCTTATTCTCGATAGCGACACTTTGCAGTCTTGCCGCGGCTCTTTCAATAAGGGGAAAGCGTTTCCACATCGAAACAGGTTTGCAGCAATACTGATCTGTCTTGTGACCGTAGCTGTACTGAATGAGATAGTAGAATTTTGCTGCCCTGTCATAGTCACGGAAACGAGCGAAAAGTCCGCGCCTGCGCTGTTCAACGATACAGCGGAAGTCATCACGGGCGTTTATCATATATCTGAGCTTGTGTATGAGTTTTCGGGGATTCTTCCGAACACAGCGATAGAGATTTACAAGGTTGCTGTTTGCATCATTGAAAATTTCAAAGCTGTCGGGGGACTTATGGAACAATACCCAGCCTGCGCCGCCGAAAACCTCTATATACCGATCATAACTAAGCGGAAAACGTATCAATATCTCGTCACGGAGAGACTTCTTGCCTCCCACCCACGACATGAAACTATTCATACATCTCCTTTCCGCCGCTTATGCGCCGGAAACAGAAAAAGCCGCCTGCATAGGAACAATTCTGTTCCCGGCAAGCGGCTTAAAAACTATTTTTCTTTGCCTGTAAACAGGCGATTATCAGTCCTTTCTTAGTAGTATAGTCTGCCGCCTCGTTGACAGCACCACAAAGCTCGCGGTACTGCCTGACTGACAGCACAGTTTTTGCTTTTCTCATCATCGACTGTATACTGCCATTCGGCTTTACGTTAGCTTTTTCGTATTGTTTGCTTGTTCGCATAATACCTCCCCTCCTCAAAGAGTATCAGGACGTATTCATATTTCATTCCTCCTTTGCTCGCTCCGAAATTGGCTGTATCTGCCGAGCCGTCGCTGTTTTTGAATAATATATATTAACAGCAGTTAATACTGCTGGGATAGGCTGTCCGTTTCCTGTTCTTCGTACATTTCTTCCTCACTGCATGGCGTTATGTACTCAGTGATTATCGCAAGCGCTTCCTCATAGCTGCCGGAAGAAGTAACACGGCTGTACATTTCTTTTGCCGCATCCTCCATATCGTTGTTTTTCAGCGTTCGGGAGGCAATACCTAAAATGTTGAAAATATTGCCGTTAGCGCCAATTATCGGACACATTGGTCTATTCTTTTCTGCCATTAGCTCATCTCCATTCCCTCGGACTCTTCTTCAGAATAGTCCGTATTCATAAATTCCTCAAGTGTTGCCGTATCGCCGAGATACCAGTAATCGCCTTTTTCAACGAACTTGCTGTGCCAGTATTTGTCCATTTCAAAAGGCTCTTTGCAGATTATCGTACCCCAGTGATTTACCATTACAAATGGCTTTATTTCGCAGATCTCTCCGGTACAGTCCTCGTCCCTTACGTCATAAACGTAAAGCCCTTTTGGAACGGTACTGCGTTCGACCCACATATTTGTAAACAGCACCCGCTGTCCGAACATATCCATCAGTTCAAAGTGTTCCTCTGCGGCATTTACTTTCATAGCTGTGACATCTCCATATCATCTTCTTCCTCCTGCGCCGACCGCATTTCCTCGATCGTATCATTGAGCTTTTCGAGGTAATCCTTATCTGCGGCAAAGGTTATCTCAGTTCCGCTGGTGCTGATGAATGGCTCTCCTATCTCCGTGGTAATCGTTACATCGCCATATGCTCCGTGAGTGAGGATAAACTCAGCAACATTGCGGATATTACGCAGATTCTTGTTCCCGTCAACAGCGTGCCCGACGAGCTTTTCGTTGTTTTCAAATTGGAGCTTGTGGAAACGGTCATGCCCGATAATGAGGGACAAACTGCGCCCGTTGTCCCATTTAACTACAGCCTGAGCCATATCGTCGATTGCAAGAATTGTTCCCTTAGTTCCAGCAAGTATCGGCTGCGGATCGTCCATATCAGCGTCGAGCTGAATGCGGGTACCGGCAGGGTAGCAGCAGCGGTAGTAGTCAAGTTCATTTTTATTCGGTATTTTCATTTCACTGCCCTCCATGAAAAACAGGCTCGACCGACCAGCCGTTGAGATACCATACATGGACGTATATCCTGCCGAGCTTCTTCGTCTTTATCTGCATTCTGCTAAGAGTCTCATTTGTTTCAGAGAGAATATCCTCCCACCAGTCGCAAAGCTCGTCAAGCTCAGATTCTGATAATATACGGTAGCATTCACAGTTCAGTACCAGCATGAGATGTCCGTCCTTTACCTCAAGGGCAGGGACGGCGGAGTATATCGTGTGCTCAAATCCCACAGGTATCACCAGAGGGTCAAGATTTTCGCTTATTGCCTCATACATCTCATTCCGGCACAGCTTTTTCTCAGGCTCAACAAGAATGCGGTAGTCCTCGCCGCTGTCCCACGGATTTTCGTATGGAGATTCTCCCTTGACGATAACAGGAGAGAAAAGTTTCAGTTTTATAAGTTTCGATTTCATGATACCCTCCTCCTAAAAAGAAAGCCCGCCGAGTTCTTCGTCCTCAGCGGCGCTTTCTTCCATTTCTTCTTTTGTAATGACTGTTATTTCAGGCTGCTGCGGTATATCAAGCTCACTGACCTCAACTGAACTTATTCCGTCTAAGCTGCTGACTTTCTGTGCTACAGCGTGAACCATCATGTCCTTTACATCATCAAAAGAACAGTCAAGGTCTTTCAGCACATCTTCAAGGGTGAAGTCTCTGCTTCCGAGATGAGCGAAGGTCGCTATCCTGTCAGCAACGCTTGAAATTGTATCAAGAAGTCGCTTTTCAGCGTCTGTGACAGGCGCTTTGACAGTTTGAAGCTCTATTCCATGATTATTCTCGATTTTTGGCGGAGCAGTCAACTCTCTATACAGCTCCGATATACTTTCAGCGCTGCTTTCACAGATCCTATCATACATTTCATCAGCGTCTCTCTGTGAAACGTATGTTATAAGGTCATTGAGCTGACCGATATTATCGTGCAGGATAATTCTTGAAGCTATCTCGTTATCGAGCCCATCCTGTGTAAAAATCTGCACCTCATAGCCGATATCATTATGGTTTGAGAGTTTTATAGACTTCAAAGGAACGTTCAGTCCAATGCGCGAAAGCTGATTCTCAAGATTTTTGCTGTCTTTCGGAAGTCCGGCAAACATTGTTTTATCTTTATATCTAATAAGTATGCCTATCAAGTTATCATCTCCTTTACATAGCAAGACCAAGGCACTCGTCCTCGTCCTGTTCTTCGGTCTGTTCTTCACTCAGAGCAGCAAGCTCCGTGTCGATAGCATTGCAGATAGTCCGCGAAGCCTTATGTAACTCGTTAAGAAAACGGTTAAGCTGGTCGAGCGGCTTTCCACTGCTCCATGAGGCTATATACGGAAAACTATAGTCACTGGTGTCTATCCCATACCTCGAAGCCACGATATATGCCACCGATTCGGCTTGAACTTCCTTATCGCTTCGGGTAGAATTGGCTGTCGGAAGCTTTTTGTCGGGATCATGAAGAAGAGCGTGAGCTGCTTCGTGGATAGCAGTCTTGACAGTCTGCGCTCCGCTCATTCCACTCTGAATGGCTATTCTGTGTTCACCATAATCAAAGTACCCCTTTGCACAGCTTTTGATGTCCTCATACTCAACGGGCAGCCCTGTTGCCTTGCTAACGGCACTCAGGATTGCTTCGACCTGTTCGTCCTCGATTTCTTCACTGAGGTCGTGTATGTATTCGGGGACAGGCTCTCCACTGGTCTGGGATACATCGAAAACGTACACCTTTTTAAAGCCTACGTCCGTGTGCTCAGTCTCTACCTTTTCCTTTTTCTCCGAGCCATCAGGGTTATATATCTGATTGCCTCTGACGTCCTTGACAAGCTGCTCCTTTACTTCTTTGGTCTTGAACGTCATAGGCGCGAGTATAGCGATACCTTTTTCGCCCTTGTTGACTGTCCTGCCAAATTCTTTCCACTTTCCAAAAGCAGCCACAAGGCTCGCATCGGGTTTCTGGAGCATAATGAGTATGCAGTTGCCGGCGGAGTAATTTGTAAACTTACCCATGTAACTCAGATACGTTTTGTAGTTCTCGGACTCAAACACCTCCTTGACGCCCTCGTCAATTTTCGTGAATAAGTCTCTCATTTCCTCACGTTTCTCAGCCTTGTACTCCGCTTTCTGCTGAGGCGTAAGCTTTTTCTTCCATGGCGCCGAGCTGGCGCGTGCTTTTTCGCGGAGCAGTTTCTCTGAGCTGTTAACATTTTGCCGCGGCTCATAGTATGAACCATCATGAAACAATTGTATCTACCCCCTTGTGTGAAAAATGATATATATGAAAAAAGCCGACTCTGTATGGCTTCTGTACGAAACCAACAAAATCGGCTTTGAAATCGGTTGAAAATCTATATTCGGTTTTCGGCTATTTTCTGAGCTTTTCCGTACTTTTATGACTGTCTTTGCATCAGCTCACAAAAATCTTTCGGCGCGTTCGAGTAGCGTTTTTGGAGAGCTATTTTGATTTATTTCACGCTTTAAAGTGAATCCTGAAGTTCTCTGCTGAAGCCTACACTTTCGCAATACTCCGCTCCGTTATCTGCTTGGAAGGTGCATGTGAAGATAGCATATAGCTTTGAATTCAATTGTTCATAACGAACCGAATCTATGTTATATATATCATCTCCCAACCTTTCGCACTCCGTTTTAAAATATTCGTTTGCCTTATTATCAAAGTATATTCGCATTTCATCATCTACTGGCTGTTCTAAAGTATTGTATCTTACCTTAATATAACATATGTCACCCGAACGATTCACCTTGACTGTTGCAGATTCTCTATAATCATTATTCTGTTCATTTATTCCGTCAATATGTAACACACCGGTTTCTGCATTGAACGTTGTTTCAAAAGAATAATTAGGTTCCAGGTAGTAAGTAGCAATTTCATAACAGTATGATTCTACTTCGTTATCATTCATTTCATGTTCTGTATCTGTTGAAACTCTGCCATAGAAAATACTGTCTTTGTTTTTATATCTGCAAAGACGCCCTTTCTTATCATAGCAGAATTCTTCATTATCCTCAGACAAATATTGCTCATAAACAAGATATGGGTGCTCGCTCTCATCTATGAAATCACATCCCATAGCTATTTCTTGTTTTATTTCACCTGAATACCGCGCTCCAGATGGATCAATAAAACCATCTGTGCTATTAGAGAGTTGTCCACAAGAAACTAACATAAAAGAAAAAAACAGCGCCATTGCTTTTAATCCTTTTTTCATTATAATCCCTCCGTAATTATCTCATATCAATGCATATATTACTAAATCCAACAGTTTTTCTATTATCTGTATTCGACGGATTCTTAGACCATTCGCCTTCACCTTCATAATAATAATCTGCAGCATTCATTGCCTCCGCTATTGTAGTACCTGGGAACCATTTAATGCGGAATATTACCAGATTTAAATAGTCCTCTCCACCTGCAACTTGATCTTTAAAGCCCGTAACACAACAAGCACCATTATTGTATGCAGCGTCTACCATGCTGCATCTGTTATTATCCAGATCCTCAGCAGCACTATAGCACGTCACAAATACAACATAACTATTTCTATTACTAAAGTAGTTGTACTCAACTCCTCCACTTGGCGGATTTTCAGAATATAATTTTGTAATAGGAGCGTTATATTGTTGTAACTGAATATAACCAGGCATGCCATGACCATGAAAAATGTTTATTCTGCTTGATGGAACGCTTTCATGGAACATAGCAGGTATAGGCAGATCTGTTCGATAGCTTGAATAATACATATTTCCAATGTTATTAACAATAGTATTTGCCGCTGAACTATCTTCAGGATCTAACGTAGTAATAGCATAGTAATTCGAGGTTCCAGAATATACAGGTTCTAAAAGCCATTCAGTGGAATAGGATTGAAACGACCATGTTGCGATATCCGTTCCAACATTATTACTTAAAAAGAGCGGAGCCATGACATAACTGCATGAATATGGGGCTATTCGATATCCATGTTCCGTTTTAGTTATTGTCCATTTCATTTGATTAGACGAAGTATTTGTTTTTAAAACTACCGAATTATATATTATATTAGCTGGGGTAGAAAGTGATAGGACTCTCCCGCTGGTAGATGATCTTGGAGAAAAGTAGTATGTATTCAAATTATAGTCAATAGTCAAATAAAACATCTGTTTAGAATCATACATAGAACGTTCCTGCAATGAACAGCCTACATTTTCCGCGTCAGAGGAAGAATTCATTGTAAGATATAATCCAGAGGATACATTTTTTATTCTATAATACTGATTGAACATTATCCCATGTGTGTAATTAAATGCATTGGTAACTACGCTTGATGAGTACAAGGATAATAGACAAAACAGAATAATCGTCATCAACGAAACGAACAATCTCTTTAATGCTTTGTTTAGCATTTCAACACCTTCTTTAAATTCTATTTTCTTATATACTTACTAAAAATGATAAACTAAACATCCGAAGTCACTATCCTTTTATCCAAAAAGACCCTTACTCTCTTTATAAATCAGACCAGGTTTCTTTAGATTAACTAGTTTTCTGAACAATTATGAGTGATTACTAAAGAATGATACTGTAAACTCCTTTAAATATCATGGTCAAAAAAGGCTTATTCTCAGATAACAAATGGTTATTAAATGTTTTCTTCCATATTCTAGTATTATCATCATTCTACTAAGTACCACTCAAATTGTCAATGGTAGTGGCACGAAATGCATATATTTGTCATGAAATGCATATTATTCAGAGTAAATTATAATGTTAGATATGCGGGGTAAGCTTTTCTTACGTGGCGTATTATCAACCTTATTCATGTGAGGAATGATATATATGAAAAAGCCGACTTTGCATTGCTTCTGTTGGAAAGCAAAGAAGTCGGCTTTGATTTGTTTTGTATCCTCTTTCTATTAGTTATGTGCTATAGAGTTTATAAGGATAAATAATGTGATAAACATTAATCGATAATACTAATCCTATTAAGTAACTCGCCGGAATTATCATCAAAAACAAAGATATAATCTCCGCAGGTTTCAAAATTATAAGATCCTTCGGTTTGAATATCATCGGCAGATTGTGAATTTATTACTTTCCATTCATCAAGTGAGTATGTTAAATATTTCCCATTATAATAAGTTATAGCTTTACTATTATCTGCATAAATGATTATTTCATGCTCTTTGGTAAATCTTGTATTTGTTATCTTATAATCATCAATATTTACAGTTACTATGCAATCACTTTGGTGATATTTAAGATTATGGCTCATATTTAATTCCAAATGAGGATCTAAAGGATACTCACTTCCTATAATTATAAGATCATTATTTATAGGGAATATAGACACAATGCCGTATCCTGTTGGTAAATTAATAGTGCTATCATTTGATGTGTCAGATAAAACGGTTTTATACAAATTGATCGTACTTGTATTTGTAGTTGATGTATGTATAAGACAATTATCAGATAGATAAACAAAATGCTTTGAATATCCCTTTACTGATGAAACAACCTTATTATTCCAAAAAGCAGAAATGCTGCAATTATTTATATCTTCGCATATTATAAAGTCTGTGTAATGATAAACAATAATGTTATCTTTTATGGTCTCAGCTACAACTCCTTGTTCATCTTTTAACGTCGCTCTATCCAGAACATGGAATCTACCGACTGGGTCGATATAAAAAATTTCGTTGTCGGATATCGCAAAATTTGTTGCTTCTTCTGAAAGTCGATATTTACATATCGGAGAAAGTGATTTATCGTATCCTGTGATTTGTTTATCTGCATATACAAATAATGTATCGGTATTTGAATGAATTAAAGGTTTTCCATTAGTGGTCAAAACACATTTGTTATTATTATATATTCCCAGATTGCCTATGTAATAATATGTGCCTCCAAACTCACACGCCATTTTTATGGCAGATGATCTATCGACATAAATTATATCAATATTATTATCATGTTTGTTTTTATGATGATAAACAAATAACCCTAAAATGACCAACAGGGATAATAAAAGTAATATCATTACATTATGTCTTTTCATAATACTTTATTCCTTCAATATATAACATAACCTACATAGAAATAACAATTCTCTCGGATTGATTCCTGGATAGATGAATCATCCCAAGTAGTATTTTCCGCCCATCCGCTTCTATTGTAACCTATAAAATATTTGCCGTCAGTTCTTGATGAATCATAGGTAAGAGCATAAGTATGAATTTTGACCTGAGAAAAGGTGAAGGATATAATTGAACTTTTTCCTGCTTTGCAAATCGATTCAAAATCACTACATGCATTAGAATTGTATAGATTATTTAGATGATCCTCGCCAATTGGAATATAATCACTTATTCTAATTATACTGAATTGTTTGTTATATGCAGACAAGCAATTTTCAATTTTAAATGGGTCACTACCAAGCCCACCTTCTTTTTTGTTTGAATCAGTTAGCAAAAGCTCTCCGTCATGAAATAAGTAATAGACAAAATCTATAATATTAAAATCTGAGGTTATATTACCCAACATGGCGTAATTATATTGAATGGCACTCAATTCAAATTCTACAGCCAATTTAAAGAAATCAATATCATTATTTCCATTTGCAATGCATAAAGCATTATAGGTTGCTATAACTTCACATGCAACTTCATCCATATTCGCATCAGCAAATTTTAACAAAGGAAACATACCACCATTTTGGAATATTAAAGTTTCAACACCTTCACTTGTTAAAAGTTTATTGTCTGATCCAATTCCTATCAAGGAATTGTTTTTATAATTTCTCATGGCCCTTGCTACATCAGCATAAGGCTTATCTACAGACCAACCTTCATAGTTCATATATACCTTACCAAATCGCATCCATTTTGAAATATCATTAAATATAAATCTTGTACCACTAGCTCTATCGCTTGAAACAAATGTTGAATCCTCATTATAATGTATATATAGCGGTTGACCAACTTTATCGTTTCCATCATAGTACAATACCTTTGATTTTATAATAATACCTACTGTACAAACGCCGTTATAACTCTTTGATTCGTTACAGTAGGGTAAAACCTCCCAGATTTGTTCTTGTTCATCATTATCATAATCCATATAAAGTGTTCCCATACCATATGAATTCAACGACATTGTTAAGACAAGGCTTTCATTTACAAGACTATGGATCTTATAACCGACGCCACACCATTCAAACTTAAATTTTTGGTTATCATTTCCGTTATAATTGTACATAATCAACGATGTCCCAGCATCTGCAGAAGACCCTTGAATATCCAAATAATCTCTTTTTGAAAAAGTATCTAATGCTTCGATAGTGTATATTTCGCCATCAAGAAAATCATATTTATCGCCAATAATTTCGGGCTTATTTAAAGGATCAGGATCTTCAATATCTGAATAGCCGTCCCTATCTGTATCATCGTTATTCACAGGATTCGACTTCATCACAAAATAGTAATTACCTGAAGTTGAATTCATCATCTCAGGAGGACCCCAATAATTATGCTTCCTGAGTATAGTCGGATCAATTTCTTGTCCGTCTGTTAAGCCATCTTTATCCGTATCTTTATCAAGAGGGTCACAGCCTTGAATTATCTGACCATTCTGAATTCTGATTCCAGCAGCTTCAACGGCATCATACAATCCGTCTCCATCAGTGTCGGTTTTATCAAAGTCATCTTCAAATCCCATATTTGTATATATTTCCAAAAGTTCATCCGCCGTAAATGCTTTATAAAAATCACCGCCAGTTTTATCTGCTATCCCTTTAAGATTATAATCATAAGAACTTCCTAGTCCAACAGTATAAATTTTAACTGATTTTCTTTTATCTACACTACTTTCTCCGTATATTGTTTGAAGCAATTTATTTGTATTAAGTGAGTCACTATCTTCTCCATCAGAGAGAAGAATTATTCTATTATAAACATTTGATTCATCCAAGTTTCCTTCAATAACTTCATATGATTTTTGCAGAGCAGCATAAAAATTTGTTCCACCACTGCTATAAACGCTCTGCAAACCGAGTTTTAATGAATTCAGATCATTGGTCATAGGTGTAATGATATTGGCATTACTGTCGAATAACACAATAGCAGCCCTATCATCTATATTCATATTATTTATGAATTCTTGTGCAGCTTTTATTCTTTGACAGCTTCTGGCGTAATACTTCCCATCATACTCTGAACTTGTTGCATTATTGGTAATGGGATCATATCCATTCATGCTTCCTGAACAGTCAATAGCAAGAACAGTGTTGTATTTTATAGTAGGTGCATGAGATTCTGTCTTTCCAGGATTATAATTAAATTGCTGCGCCCATGCTTCAAACCACTGATACTTATCAACGACCATATATCTGCTGAAATGTGTTGTCTGAACGCTAACCAAGCTATTTGCTTCATCATAGGTCGTTTCAAGCTCAACGAACTGATAATTTTCTTCGTCATACCACAAGAAAAGAAGATCATTGAAATCTGTATCACCTAACTTTGACTGATCGATCTGGAAAGATAATGTCGCAGTTTCAAAATCTGATGTTGTTTCAATAGAGAACGGAACTCCAACAAGTCCAACTACACCGCTGCAAATAAAATCTTTATCCATTATGTTTTCTACAGACATAGTATTCTGAAGATTACCTGTACCCTCCATAGAAACAATGACCTGTTCAACGGGACAATCCTCTGCTACAACATCATACACATAAGTCTGAGCAAATCTTTCTTGACCGTCAGGAGTTCCATCGCCATCTGTATCAGGAAGATTAGGGCTTGTGCCGAGGGCTATTTCGTCAGCATCGCTAAGGCCATCAAAGTCAGTATCGGGTTCTAAAGGATTGGTGCTATATGTGTTTACTTCATCACCATCACTCAAATCATCATTATCAGAATCACTGTTCCAAGGTGATGTATTCTGAACATATTCCTGATAATTTGTAAGTCCGTCAGCGTCGAAATCTTAGTTTTCATCTGTTACACCATTGCTATCTGTATCAGATTTTGTAGGATCCGTATAAGTTACGAATATTTCATAGTAATCATCAAGCAGATCACCGTCTGTGTCTATAAGAGTTGCATCTGTCCCGATGAACTGTTCGACACAATCGGGGAGCCGATCGCCATCAGTATCTTTAAGTAGCGACCAATTATCAGGATTCTCAAAGAAATCGGGAAAATCATTCTCATTTTCGTCCTTCATGTACTGCCATTCATCGTATGGAATATCCAACGGCTCAGATGTATTGCCTACAAATGAACTTACACTACTGCTGTAATTGGCATTGACGTTAGAAGCGGTCAATACAATGCTTTCAGCAATAATAACCACGTTATTAAGGTTAAGATTCTGTGCATTGATTGTGACGCAACCAAACGGAGCATAAATAAGACCATTCAAGTTGACATTCTGACTGTCAATGACTATATCTCCATATTTAGAGAAAATAACCGAATCATTAGCATTCTTGACTTCTCCATAGAGGTTGACATCTTCCAGCGCTTTCAAAGCATTATTGATGTTAATATTTCCAGTTAAGGTAGTTTCGCCCTGCACTGAAGTCGGATTATTGATATTAATATTCAGCTCATCAAGAGTGTAGTCCTCGTTATGTTCATCAACATTAGAAGCTGAAAAATACTGATTATCAATCTTATCAAAGATGAAGATCATTGATTTATCAGCACTTTCTGTCCTTGTACCATTGATATTCATATTACCACTGTAAACGATAGTACCATTGGTTGCCACATTACCATTTACGCAGAAATTTCCGGCGTTTATGGTAATTGCCCCCTCGACACTTGAAGAAGCGTACATCGTATAAGGATACGGTTCTGTACTTTCATCGGCATGAACTGAAACAATAGGTACAGCACTAACCGTTAATGCCGTACTTATCGTACCTGAAAGTAAACGCTTAAATATGCTTTTCATAAAAAGACTCCTTTAACAGAAAATTTTAAATGCTATTATTTGTAATAATATTTTTCTGCATTGATAGTTGTTTGACAAATATTTTGTCTATAAATGCGGTTAGTGTCTTTTTCACACCATTTATCGACTCTATTTTACTAAGTACAAGCACAATGGTCAATTAGTGTGGCACAAAACGCAAATATTTGTCATGAAATGCATATTTTTAGCGTAAGAAATTATTAATCTCGCTTTTCAGCTGCATAACAAGATTAATTTTGCAGAATTATTTCTTTCTTCTATGCCGTATTATCAACCTCCTACTTATGTGAAAAAAGTTATATATATGAAAAAGCCAACTTTGTATGGTTTCTGTTAAGAATTATCAAAATCAGCTTAAAAATCGCTTGAAATTTCTATATTCGTTTTTCTTGTGTTTTGTGGTGGCTTACCTTATTTTTACTCTTTTACCTTTATAACTAGCTTCCTGACCGCCGTTTTAAAGGGTTCAAATCCCTTTTTTGCGGTTTGGGATCTACGGTAACACTTAAAAATTTTCGTTCATTTGAAACGCAAAAACTCCCGAAAATTCGGGAGTTTTTCGCTTGGAATCTATTTTGTAACATAGATATGGTGACCCGTACGGGAATTGAACCCATGATTCCGCCGTGAAAGGGCGATGTCTTAACCTCTTGACCAACGGGCCGTTAAAAGCGTTATCATTTCTGATAACGCTTTGCTTGGTAGCGGCAGTAGGATTTGAACCAACGACCAATCGGGTATGAACCGAGTACTCTAGCCAACTGAGCTATGCCGCCATGATTACGCTGAAAAATATTACAGCTTAATTATTATACACCAATCACGCCGAAAAGTCAAGCGAATAATATCATCGGAACAAATTTTGTACATCGCGCCAATTGCAAAGCCTGCCCGCACCTTGTTATTGTCAGATTTGCACTACACATAAACCTTGACAGTCATTATTACCGGTGTTATAATTGGACTAAGTTATTCATAACACCCGTAATAAATCATAAAGGAAGCAATTATCATGATCAAGTATGAAGAGGCATTAAAAAAAGCAAAAAGCTTAAAGAGAAATATCACTAAGTGTGTGGAAACGCCAACAGCATACCTGTTCAAGAACGAAGACGATGAAAACTCAATCGGCGGAGAAGGAATATGCTGTATCGTCAAAGAGACCGGCAGAGCTGTTGACCTGACAACATATTACGACAGCTATGCCCGACCGGGCGAATGCAGTGAATTTGACGTACAATAAGGAATAACGTCAACGGTCATCATCACCACACCCCACAGGAGGCAGCCATGTTTGAAGAAGATTACATAATGCGTCTGATAAAGGACTTCACGCGGATGATAGCGAAAGTCGTTTTTCACGCGGACACCGAATCGCCGCTCACAGAATTCCTGAAAGACGAAAGAACGAGAGAGAACGCAAAAGGTATCGCGACCAGCATAGACGGCGGAGACATACGCTCCGCACTTGACTCGCTGAACGCACTCTCCGGCGAGAATACCCTCGACAACCTGAAGCTGGGGCTCGCAGTCTTCTCGGAGCTCAGCGACATCGACGAGGACGTCCTCGAGCGCAGCGGCTGCACCTCTGCGGATATTGCAGCCACGTTCAGACGCTTTGTCACTGCGTTCGGACTTGAGGGAATGGCGGGGCTCTATGTCCCCGAGAGCGAGAGCGTTATCCGCGAAGCGCTCCCCGGCGACCTCGACGGTCTGCTCAGCCTGTACACACACCTCCATGAGCGCAGCATTCCCGACCACGACGACCGCCTCGCGTCCGTCTGGGACCGTATCCTTAACGACCGCAGCTACCACATCATCGTCGCGGAAAAGGACGGGAAGATCGTCTCCTCATGTACCTGCCTGATAGTCCCGAACCTCACCCACAACGTCCACCCATACGCGCTCATCGAGAACGTCGTGACCCACCGTGACTACAGGAATACGGGTCTCGGGACAGCCTGTCTGAACTACGCCTGCAAGCTCGCGGAGCGTGAGGGCTGCTACAAGGCAATGCTGATGACCGGCTCGAAGGAGGAATCCACGCTGCGCTTCTACGAGCGGGCGGGCTTCTCCCGCGGGGGAAAGACTGCGTTCAACCGCGTGCTGTCGGACGACTGAGCGCGGAGCTCACCCCTTATCCTTCTGCCTGAACACCGCAGACGCCGCAAGCCCGAACACCAGCGCGGCAGTAATACCTCCCGCAGCGGCAGTCAGTCCGCCTGTGAATACACCAATCAAGCCGTCCTCCGCGACGGCTTTTTTCACGCCCTCCGCGAGCAGATGTCCGAATCCCGTAAGGGGGACGGTCGCACCTGCGCCCGCATATTCCGCGAGCGGACCATATATCCCCACCGCCGACAGTATTACTCCCGCAACGACGTATCCCGTCAGGATACGCGCAGGAGTGAGCTTCGTGCGGTCAATGAGTATCTGCCCGACGGCGCACAACGCTCCGCCTACAAAAAAAGCCCTGAGAATATTTACCATGCCTGTCTCTCCTTTTTACACTGTTTGCAGATGACGCTGCCCACATCGTCCCGCACTTTTTTATCGTGACCCATGGGACGTCGGGGACGCCGTCCCCTACATCTTCCTGAAATGTATAAGATGTGATATCGCGGGGATAGTCTCCCCCTGCTGGAGAGTCACCGGATTCATCAGCGCGCCCGTCGCGGCGAACAGTATATCGTGCGCGCCTCCCCTCTCCATGAGCGGCAGAAAATGCCCGCACAGCACGCTCGCGCTGCACCCGCACCCCGACCCTCCGCAATGCGTGTCCTGCGTCTCCGGATCGAATATCATCACGCCGCAGTCCCGGTGCTTCTTGAAAATATCTATCCCCTCATTGTAAAGCAGCTCGTTCAGCAGCTTGCTCCCGACGATACCGAGGTCACCGGTGACGATATAGTCGTAGTCCGCGGGAGAGGTCTCCGTAGCGGTCAGGTAGCGGCGGATCGTCTCCGCGGCAGCCGGCGCCATAGCGCTCCCCATATTGTTTATGTCGCTCACGCCGAGGTCGGTTATCTTGCCTATGCATCCTCCCGCGACCGCGACCGCACCCTCCGTCATGGAAAGCAGCACTGCCCCCGAGGCTGTGCACGTCCACTGTGAGGTGGGAGTCCTCTGTCCGCCGTATGACAGCGGGAACCGAAACTGCCGCTCCGCTGTTGAGTAGTGGGAGGACGTCACTGCAAGTGCGCGCTCCGCGATGCCGTTCTCGCAGAAGCACGCCGCCGTGAGCAGCCCCTCAGCCATTGTCGAGCACGCGCCGTAGATACCGAGGTAGGGTATCTCAAGGTGGCGCAGTCCGTATGTCGAGCTCACGCACTGGTTGACGAGGTCCCCCGAGCAGATGACACCGATGTCCTCCTTCCTGAGCCCGCATTTGCTCACCGCGAGCCGCACAGCCTCGAGCTGGAAGCGGCTCTCCGCCTTCTCCCATGTCTCCATACCGAAATGTGCGTCCTCAACGATCTTGTCGAAGCAGCCCCCGAGGGGACCCTCGCCCTCCTTCGTCCCGACAACTGCCGCAAAGCTCTGTACGAGCGGCTGACGTGATGTCCTGAAAACTCCCCGCGCGATTAATTCTGCCATAGTCTGCCTCCTGTTCTTTATGGGACTATGTTCTGCAATATCGCGCGGGATATTCATGCACAGGAACATTTTTCAGCGCTGCCGCTATAATGATAATAAGGCGTTCTCTGCGTGAGAGCGTCCGACATTTTTCACACGAGGTAAGCTATGAAAGATATACTGAACGGACTGTTCCTGCCGCTCGCGGGAACGGTCATCGGCGCGGCGTGCGTGTTCCTCATGCGGGACGTTTTCAGTGCGGCACTGGAGCGCGTCCTTGAGGGCGCAGCGGCAGGCGTGATGACCGCCGCGAGCATATGGAGCCTGCTTGACCCGGCAGTCGAACAGTCGCGCGGAATGGGACGTCTGGCGTTCATACCGGCTGCCGCAGGGTTCACGGCGGGGATGGTGTTCATGGTGGTGCTGGATAGGCTGATACCGCCTGTGCGCGGGAACGAACAGGGCGGGTCGCTGATGATATTTGCGGTGACGCTGCACAATATTCCCGAGGGAATGGCAGTGGGCGCGGTGTATGCAGGGCTGCTCTACGGCACGGAGGGAGTGACTGCGGCAGGCGCGCTCGCACTGTCCTTCGGGATAGCCGTGCAGAACCTCCCCGAGGGAGCGATAATCTCCATGCCGCTGCGTGCACAGGGAAAGACCAAGGGCAGAGCCTTTGCCGCTGGAGCGCTCTCTGGGGCGGTCGAGCCTATTGCCGGGGCAATAACTCTTGCTGCCGCGGGACTGATAGTCCCCGCACTGCCATACCTGCTGAGCTTTGCGGCGGGCGCGATGATATATGTGGTCTGCGAGGAGCTGATACCGGAAACATCGGGTGCGTGGACGGGAATGATGTCGTTTGCCGCGGGGTTTGTGCTTATGATGTCGCTGGACGTGGCGCTGTCGGGATGAGAACGGCAGCAAATATACAAAACGTATTTGTAGGGGCGGACCCGTGTGTCCGCCCGCCCACGATGATTCACAGCCTCTCCTCCGGTAGGTTGTCCCTTTGGTACAACGCGGAAGCGCCGTATCAGATACATAAAATATAAACTTCCTGATTTGTTGCAATTGCCACTTTTATTTTTACTGCTTTTGTGGTACAATATACATATATCACACTGTAGAAAGAGGTATCCGCAAATGATAAACGTAACAAACGACATTCTTTACATAGGCGTCAACGACCACGATCTCGACCTCTTCGAGGGTCAGTACATCGTCCCCAACGGCATGGCTTACAATTCCTATGTCGTACTCGACGAGAAGATCGCTGTGTTCGACACCGTTGACAAAAACTTCACCGATAAGTGGCTCGCAAACCTCCACGAAGCGCTCGGCGGCAGGAAGCCCGACTACCTCATCGTTCAGCACATGGAGCCCGACCACTCCGCCAACATCATGAACTTCATCAGTGAGTTCCCCGACACAGTCATCGTCGGCAACGCTAAGACCTTCGCGATGATGTCCGGCTTCTTCGAGGAGCTCGACCTCGGTGACAAAAAGCTCGAGGTCAAGGACGGGGACACGCTCTCCCTCGGAAAGCACGAACTCACATTCGTGTTTGCTCCCATGGTGCACTGGCCTGAGGTCATGCTCACCTACGAAAAGACCGACAAGGTGCTCTTCTCCGCGGACGCGTTCGGCAAGTTCGGTGCGCTCGACGCTGACGAGGACTGGGCGTGCGAGGCAAGACGCTACTACTTCGGTATCGTCGGCAAGTACGGTATGCAGGTCCAGGCGCTCCTGAAGAAGGCTTCTGCGCTCGATATCCAGACCATCTGTCCGCTGCACGGTCCCGTGCTGAAGGAGGATCTCGGCTACTATCTCGGTCTGTACAACACATGGTCGAGCTACGGCGTGGAATCCGAGGGCGTGTTCATCGCATATACGTCCGTTTACGGAAATACAAAAAAAGCTGCGGAGCTGCTCGCTGAAAAGCTGACCGCGCTCGGCTGTCCCAAGGTAGCGATAAGCGACCTCGCCCGCGAGGATATGGCTGAGGCTGTCGAGGACGCATTCCGCTACGGAAAGCTCGTAGTCGCTACGACTACCTACAATGCCGACATTTTCCCCTTCATGAAGCACTTCATCGGCGACCTCACCGAGCGGAATTACCAGAACCGCACGATCGGTATCATCGAGAACGGCTCGTGGGCGCCAATGGCTGCAAAGGTCATCAAGGGTATGTTCGAGAAGTCCAAGAACATCACATGGCTCGATACGACCGTGACATTAAAATCCGGGCTCAAGTCTGAGAACATCTCCCAGCTCGACGCTATGGCTCAGGAGCTTATGAAATGATGCAAAGCACATATCAGCACTCACAGCTGGTATGTGCTTTTTTATATTCAACGATTAATCCCGCTCCTCCTGGACAATAATAATACAGGAGGTGTTATGGATGCTGGGATTCATTCTCGGTTCGATGTTCGGCGGAACTGTCGGTGTTACGGCAATGTGCCTGTGTACAGCCGCCAAATGGGGAGACTCTGACAGCAAATAAAAGCGTACCTCTTTTCACTATAATCTACTATATGTAATATCGCCAAAAAAATTTGAAAAATGTAGTATTTTTAAGACTATTTTAAGAAAACTATTCTATACTATAGTCAGATGAATGATGAACGTGAAATGCAAAGACCAAAAAAGTGAAAAAAGAGGTGATGACCATGATCGGCACTATCATAGGCGCAATGATCGGAGGTACAACAGCAGTGTTTACCTTGTGCCTGTGTGTTGCTGCTAAAGACGCAGACTCACACTGTGAGACCAAGAAAAACTGACCAAGATATATCCGTTTGTTCTATACCTTTCCCTATAGGAAAAAGCGACTGCCAGACCGACAGTCGCTTTTTCTTTTGTATACGGGTAAGAATAGACCCCGTCCGCTCAGCGAACGAGGTCTTATTTTTACTTCTTCTCAGGCACCTTGATGATGTCCTTGCGCATATACGGCTGAAGTGCTGCGGGAATGCGTATGCTGCCGTCCTCGTTGATGTTGTTCTCGAGGAAAGCGATAAGCATTCTCGGGGGCGCTACGACAGTATTGTTGAGCGTGTGGGCGAAGTACTTGCCCTCCGCGCCCTTGACTCTGATACCAAGACGGCGAGCCTGTGCGTCACCGAGGTTCGAGCAGCTGCCGACCTCAAAGTACTTCTTCTGTCTCGGCGACCACGCCTCAACGTCGATGCTCTTTACCTTCAGGTCAGCGAGGTCACCCGAGCAGCACTCGAGCGTTCTTACCGGTATATCGAGCGTGCGGAAGAACTCTACAGTGTAGCTGTACAGCTTGTGGAACCAGTCCATGCTGTCCTCAGGCTTGCAGACAACGATCATTTCCTGCTTCTCGAACTGGTGGATACGGTAAACGCCGCGCTCCTCAATACCGTGTGCGCCGACCTCCTTGCGGAAGCAGGGCGAATAGCTCGTGAGAGTCTTGGGGAGCTCCTCCTCAGGGACGATAGTGTCGATGAACTTTCCTATCATGGAGTGCTCGCTGGTGCCGATGAGGTAGAGGTCCTCGCCCTCGAGCTTGTACATCATGCCCTCCATTTCCGCAAAGCTCATAACGCCGGTAACGA
>JAEEGL013955192.1_pt1 | contig 58736 bp, 59 predicted proteins | sample 9134231 | NCBI WGS metagenome assembly JAEEGL01 (sample SAMN16246548, study PRJNA631951) | gut metagenome | biome: gut microbiome; feature: rumen; material: fiber-attached | host: Bos | place: Iran: Karaj | collected 2018-10
ATATCTACGTTTTCATCAGCAATAACTGTTTCAAGAGTTTGCTTATAGTGTTCAATAGGAGCTGATGCAATCATATCAATCGGGTTTTTAACTGATGCTGCAGAAGGTAAGAAGCTTCTGAGTTTTTCTTTTGTTTCATCAGAAATCTTAGCCATTTGCATACCGTATTCGCAAACTGCATCAGTAGCCATGATACCGGGACCGCCTGAGTTAGTGATGATTGCAACTCTGTCACCTTTCGGAATCGGGCAGTTAGCAAAAACTTTAGCTGTAGCAAACAAGTTCTTCAAAGAGTATTCTCTGATTACACCTGATTGACCGAGTAATGCGTTAGCAGCTTTATCTGCACCTGCTAATGAACCGGTGTGAGAAGATGCTGCTGAAGCACCTGCTGCTGAACGACCTGCTTTAAGAGCCAAGATTGGTTTTTTCTTAGAGATTCTTGAAGCTAATTTACGGAAGTTTGCAGGGTTTTGAATTGATTCCATATAAAGAAGAATCTGTTCAACGTCTGCATCATTTTCCCAGTATTCAAGAGCTGTTTCTGCGTTAACATCAGCCTGGTTACCAATTGAAATAAACTGAGCAAAACCTAAGTTAAGGTCTTTAAGAATGTTAAGAATACCGCCGCCTAACGCACCTGACTGAGAAACAAAACCGATATGTCCTCTTTCAGGAAGGCTTTCAGCGAAACATCCGTCCATAGAGATTTCAGGTAATGTATTAACAACACCTAAACAGTTAGGACCTACACATCTCATACCGTATTCCTGAACTTTTGATAATAATGCTTTTTCTAATTCAGCACCTTCTTTACCTGTTTCTTTAAATCCTGCAGTAATAACGCAAAGACCTTTGATACCTTTTTGGTGGCATTGGTCGATTGTATCCAAAACAAATTTAGCATTAACAACAATGATTGCTAAATCGATTTCACCCGGAACTTCAAGTACGGAAGTATATGCCTGTAAGCCTTCAATTATTCCACCTTTCGGGTTTATCGGGTAAATATTTCCCTTAAACTTGTATTCTTGTAATCTTTTCATGATGTCAGAGCCGATTGTGTGTTCTTTTGTAGAAGCACCGACAACTGCAATTGATTTTGGTTTCATGATTTTGTCTAAATTGCTCATTTTCTCATCCTTTCTTTTTTTGTTTTTTGATTTTATATTATTCTGTCTATTAATTTTTCAAATTTGTTTGACCATTTTGGATTTATAGAATGTAAAATATCACCCACAATAAAGAACGGAAAAAACAGTATAACCCCTGCCATATCTTTTATCTCCTGTTTTTTGTTTTCTTTTTTGTTTTGTTCCCATATTTTTTGTTCTTTATCCGACAATGCATTTTCATATTTGCTTATTGCACTTTTTGCCGCATCAATATATCTTGAAGCCTTAGAATTTATCTGAAGATTTTCTCCCTGTTCATTCAGCATGCTTACAGGATATTTTGCTGAAATACAAATTTTATTTTGAGTGTAATCTTGCGTTATATAAAGATTGTAATCTTTTTTCAGGATAAGATTTTCGAGACTGCTTTTAACTTTATTTATACAGTTGTTCGGTTTATTACTTAAGCGGTTTGTAATAATCAATTTGCCCTGAAAATTTGTATCCGATATACACTCTGTTCTCATCAGTTACCCCTTAATGCCTTTAGAAATATATTTTTCATACATTTTTACAGCATCTTTTGTCGCATCAACAAGGGATTCAATCATAGCATTTGAATGAACTTTTACAGTATATTCTTTGATTCTTTTTGCTTCTTCAAACGATTTATTTGCGGCAACATTGTAAAAATCCGGTTTTTCCTTGTTGCTCCATACAAAAATATCATAAGGTTTGGATGACATAATATCATTAATATTATTGAATATTTTTGAAATCTGTTCGGAAGAATATTTATTATAAATTTCAGCTCTTTCTTTAAATATCAGTTTTCCGTTAAAATTTGGCTGATTAGTGACCGGTTGTATTTGCATTTTTATTTCCTTTTCATGAAAAGGGCTGAATATCATTTATACCCTTGAAAATATTATCATACAGACATATTTATATTGCAAGTGGTAAGAAGTATTAACCTTGCAAGAAACACAAAAAAATTCTTTGATATATAATTATTAAAGATTAGCTATTAAAAAGGAAAGTATTATGCTTAAAGGAAATGAGATTAGAAAATTATATTTGGATTACTTTAAAGATAAACGTCAGCATACTGTTGTAGAGAGTTCAAGCTTAGTGCCGGACAACCCGACAGTATTATTAACAACGGCAGGCATGCTTCAATTTTTACCGATATTTTTAAACATACAACCCTGCCCGTATGAACCGGCAAGAGCAACTTCATGTCAAAAATGTGCCCGTGCCGGCGGAAAAGATTCAGATATTGAAAACGTGGGCAGAACTCCAAGACATCATACTTTCTTTGAAATGTTAGGTAATTTCTCTTTTGGCGATTATTATAAAAAAGAAGTTATTCCTTGGGCATGGGAGTTTGTAACAGAAGTTCTGAAACTTGATAAAGACAGACTTTGGATAACAATTTTTGAAACAGACGATGAAGCTTATGATATCTGGAGAAGTATCGGTGTCCCTGCCGAACGTATCAAAAGAAAAGGTAAGAAAGACAACTTCTGGGGACCTCCCGGTGCATCGGGTTCATGCGGTCCCTGTTCTGAAATCCACTACGACTTAGGCGAAGAATATTCTTGCGGTCACCCGAACTGCGGCATTGATACCTGTGAGTGTGACAGATGGGTTGAGATTTGGAACCTTGTATTTACCGAGCTTTATCAGGATGAAGAAGGTAATCAGTCACCTCTTGACAAAAAAAACGTTGATACAGGCATGGGTTTAGAGCGTATAACAATGGTTTGTCAGGGTGTTGCATCTACTTTTGAAACAGACCTTTTAAGACCGATTTTGGATAAAGTTTCCGAGATGAGCGGTGTTCCTTATAAAAAATCAGAAAAAACAGACATTTCACTCAGAATAATCACAGACCACGCAAGATGCGTTTCATTCTTAATCTCTGACGGTGTAATTCCGGGTAACGAAGGAAGAAGTTATGTTCTCCGAATGATTTTAAGACGTGCATTAAGACATGGTAAAATTTTGGGCATGGAACTTCCGTTCTTATACAAACTGGTTGATGTAGTTGTTGAAAACTACGGTGAAGCTTATCCTGAACTTGTTAAGAACAAAGAAAAAATCAAAGATACTATCCGAAAGGAAGAAGAAAGATTTAACAAGACACTAGATAGAGGGTACAAACTTCTTGAAGATTTTATCACCGAAAAGAAAGATATAGACGGCGAGAGCGCATTCAAGCTTTATGATACTTACGGCTTCCCGCTTGAACTAACCAAAGAAATTGCGGAAGAAAACGGCTTGAAGGTTGATGAAGACGGCTACAAAGTTGCTATGCAGGAGCAAAAAGACCGAGCAAAAGCAGCTACAGCTAAGATTTCCGTAACCGGTGATATCAAATATGCAAATCTTGAAAGAGAAGTAGGTTCCTCTGAGTTTGTAGGATACAGTGATAACACTTCTAAATCAAAAATACTCGGTATGATTGAAGGTGATGGATTTGTTGATGTTGTATTAGACAAAACTCCGTTCTATGCAGAATGCGGCGGTCAGGTAGGTGATTCAGGTATTATCGAAAATAGTGAGCTTAAACTTGAAGTATTGACTACATTTAAGGTTAATGATTTATACGTTCATCGTTGTAAAGTTCTTAATGGCGATGTTGAAATTGGTACTAAAGTAAATGCAATTATTGATTTACCCCGACGTGAAGAAATCAGAGTACACCATACTTCAGCTCACCTTCTTCAATCTGCACTAATTCATGTTGTAGGTGATGAAGTTAAACAAGCAGGTTCTTATGTTGATGATGAAAGAATGAGATTTGACTTTACTTTCTCAAGAGCAATGACACCGGAAGAAATAGCAAAAACCGAAGCGCTTATGAATAAGTGGATTGGTGAAGGATATAAAGTTCAAACCGATGTAATGAGCATTGAAGAAGCAAGATTAACCGGTGCAACCGCTCTGTTTGGCGAAAAATACGGAGATACCGTAAGAGTTGTTTCTATTGTTAAAGACAGTGATTGTATCTCTAAAGAATTCTGTGCAGGTACTCACGCAAGGGAACTGAAAGATTTAAGACTTGTTAAAATAGTTTCGGAAGGTGCTATAGCTGCCGGAACAAGACGTATTGAAGTTTTTGTCGGTCAGGCTGCAATCAGGTATCTAAATGCCAAATCTGCTGAAATTGATAAATTGGCAGCAAAGTTCAAACTTCATTTTGATGAAGTAGAAGCTCGTGTTGACAAGATTCAGGAAGAAAACAGAGAGCTTCAAAAAGAACTTGCGTCAGTAAAGGCAGAAGCTGCACGTTCTAAGTTCGGAACATTTATTTCCAAGGCTCAGGACATAACTAACGGAAAGCTCTTTATATCAAAAATTGAAGATATTGATTCTGATGCGGTTAAAGCCGGAGTTGATATGATGGCATCCAAGCTGGGTGAAAGTATTATTGTCCTTGCAAGTCCGCACATGGTAATTGTTAAAGTTACTGATGAATTTGTAAAAGCAGGGGTTAATGCCGGTAAAATTGTAGGTGAAATTGCCAGAGCAACCGGTGCAAACGGCGGCGGACGTCCTAATTTTGCTCAGGGCGGAGTGAAAGATGCTTCCAAGCTTGATGCTATTTTATCAGTTGTTGAAGAAGAATTGAAAAAATAATAATTTTTAAATAATCTCCTGTTGCATTATTGCTAAATTATTATGCTTAATATATTCTTATACTTATAAGAGGGGGACTTTATGGCAGTTATAGAGAAAATTATTGAAATAAATGATGTTTTAAAAGATATTTTCAACTTTATTCAGCAAAATGAAAAAGTTAAGGTTGATTTTTTTGAATATTTGTCAACGCTTGGAGCAAAAAATATTTCACTTAAACAAATGGAAAAAGTATTTTTGCCATATATTTTTGAAAGAAAATTAGATGACAAATCAATTATAGAAATGTATAGTGAAGAAGGTAAATTTACTGATATTACCAAGGCATTAGTCAATTCTCAGGCAGCCATTTTTGAAATTAAAAAAATTCTCAGAAATGGATTTGAATTATATAATCTCTTAAATGAAAAAAATTATACAGTTTCTTCACTTACCAAAATGACAAATTTTAAAGGTGTCTATGCAGGACATTATATTGTTGCAAGAATTTTTAAGTTTGAAGATGAATATTATGTAGTAGAAATTACAAATGTTCTTACCCATTCACAAAAAGAAGATGCATACAGATATGCCGTAATGAAACTTATTCAGACACCTCAGCTCTTATATCTTGATAATCCGGAAAAAGAAGAAGAAATTAAATCTACAATAAAAGATATGTACAAAAAGTTTATAAAAACTTTCGATACAGATATTATTTTAACCACAAACAAACATGCTGACGATATTATCGGTGCTTTTAACGAGGGTGAGGAAATTGATTTGTCAGATAAAAAATGTGATCTGGATACTTATAAATTTTTCCACGTTAAAGAACTTGATAATAACTATGCAAATTTCCTTGAAAATTCAATGGGTGGATTTGCATCACATGATGAAGTATATGATGTTGCGGTTATTTTTGATAAAGACAGAGGGTTGTATGCAGTTCCTTTCTACGAAACCTTCTGTAAAATATTTGAATACAAAGATTCTGTTGAAAATGCAAAACAGTGTGTAGAATACTTCCTTTCAAATGATTCAATTCCAAATACAATATTGGAAAGAGTTGCCGGAAAATATGAAAATTTCATGGAAACAATTAATTATTTACTGGATGAAAAATATACTTTTGATGAATTGCTGAAAAAATATAAATCAGATTATCTGAATAATACAATTTATTCATCAGCAACTGTTTTATATTGTTCAAATGCATTCTCAGAAATTTTTGATTATATATCTCTTCCAAAAGCAGAAAAACCGGCTGAGATAACAAACAAAGTCGGCAGAAATGAACCATGCCCGTGCGGCAGCGGAAAAAAATACAAAAATTGCTGCGGAAAATAAATAAATTTTAAATAAATAATAAACGGGGCAGCCTGCGGCTGCCCCGTTTTTAAAATCTTTTAGCTATTTACGTTAATTAAGCACGTTTGCTGCCTGTAACAGCAATCTGGTGACGACCTTTTGCACGACGTCTGTTTAAAACTTCCTGTCCGCCGGGAGTTGCCATTCTTGCTCTAAAACCGCTAACGTGTTGTCTTTTTAACTTTGTTCCTTCTAGTGTACGTTTCATAATTCTATTTCCTTTTCAGCTAATTATACATGTAATAGTAACATGCTATATAAAACATGTTTTTTAGTCAAATAGTTGTTATTTTTGATTAAGGAATATGAAGACTTAATATTCCTGCAACTAAACCAAATTACAGCTTTTAGTAATTAAGTTCGTTTGGCTGAAACTTTGAAAAATTATTCAAAATTCCTCCGATTGGATACATATTTGTTGTGTTATCCTGCATTTCCTGAGGATACATTTTTGAACGTTCAACAGCTTCTAAACGTGCATTATAGTCACTGTTTTTTTGATACTGCTTAACTTTTAAATCCTGATAACAAGAAAACTTTTCATCATCATTTTGTAATTTACGGCAATCTTCAATTCCGTTTTCAAAAGATACTCTTCGTTTATACCAGTATGCTGCAACATCATTAAACTTTGCAAATCCTTTCGGCTCTTTTACATCACGATAAGCAACAGGAGCAAAGTCCTTCCATTGCGGTTCATCAAATCCTTCCAATGATGTTATTTTGTCTTCAGCAAGAGCGAAAAGCGGAAAACATAATAAAAGTGCAATAATAACTTTTTTCATATATACAATCCTTTTTGTTTTGTATTTTGTATTATAACATTGATTTGTTTCAGTTGTCTATAAATTTCGGTTCTTTAATTCCCAGCAATTGAACTTCTGTCTATAATTATGCTTTCAATACCTTCTTCAACAACAGTACAATTAACAAGTTTTTTTTCATATTTTAGTTCTCGTTTAAGAGCTTTTTTGTCTTTTTTTGCTAATCGTTTAGCTGCTTTTATATTTTGTTTGTCTGCTCTTTTTTCCATTTTTGCTATTAATTTTTCAACTTTTTCCGGCTTTACATCTTTAATTTTTACCTGTTCTCCGGGTTCAAGCTCAATTGGCTTTCCTTTTAACCAAAACCAGCAAATTGAATTTTCATAGGCATTATGGACACCTGCTTTAAACCAGTGTGGGTGTTTTTTACGTTGTATTGCACCTTTTATAAAATAATAACCTATATCAACTCCCGGAGCAAAAAACGAAGCTCCCTGAGCCAATACAAGTTCTATACCGATAAAAGTTGCTTCTTTTTTATCTATTTCTTCATATTTTCTTATTGTCAGATATATTTCCTTATCTGAAACATCTACCGGAATATTGGTAATTTCGGGGGTATAACTTACCAGTTTACACAGAATGAATCCGCTTTTATGCCATCTTAATTCTCTTTGTGCCTTTATTACTTTTAAAGTAACAACCGAACCCTCCGGAATTGATAATACATCAGGTATTGTTTTTGTTTGAGTGGTTTTAAATTGTATTATATCGGGTAAATCCTGATATTTAATGCTGAATGTTGAATCAACATCCGCAATAGCTTTAATATTATTCTTTGCATAAACTTCATTAAAGCCGAATGAGAAAATGAATATTGTTATTAAAAATATTGTTATAATTTTTTTCATAACATACCTAATAAAATATTACAAAAACCATACTTAATATAACACATAATATCTGAATTGTGCTATACATTTTCAACTGCTTATAATTAACCAGTTTACCTAAAATAAACGGAGCTACTGCAAATAAAAACATTATCAGTTTGAACAATATACCGGGACAAAATACTGCAAGCAATAAAGCTGATAATATGTACAAAACAAATAAACCGCCGATAAAAGCGACAAAAGGTGATAATTTATTATTATTCTTAAATAATTTTTCTCCGTAAACTCTTACCGAAAGAGAAATACTCAGTAAAAAAGCAATAAATCCAAAACCAACTTTTAACCAATATAAAAGCATTTACATATACTCCGCAAAATACATATATAAAACCGTACCACTGCCTATCGAAATATACTAAAACTGATTTTGCCCGTAAAACCTACTTCTTAAAATTATAACACCCGCAAGGATTGTCTTAGTGCTGCTATGTTTCCATCCTGACACGGTTCGGCATCTTACGCCATTATATTCTAAGCTATCAAACAGCCTTATTGACATCGGCAGTTTCACTATACCCCTCACAGCAGGCTCTGCACCTCGCATAAAGCGTTCGAGTCAAGAGAACCGCTAATTCCCCGTGGAGTACGGTAAGTGAATTGTATCATAAATATATATGTTTTTCAATAAAAAGAATGTTTTTTATTTTTTAATATGATATTATATTTTTAAATTAAACGGAGCAGAGATGGGAAAATTTAAAAATATTCTTTATAAAGTTTTTTTGGTTTTAATTTTTTTATTTGGAATATACATTCGGACAAATTTTTATATAGAAAATAACGTATTTGAAGATGATGAATGCAGACTTGCGTTATCTCTTATGAATAAAAACTGGTGGCAGGTTTTATTACCGCTTAGTCCATGGGCAACAACACCTCTGTTTACGTTAATTTCAAAATATATTGCAGAGATGACAAATTACAGTGAATATGCACTGAAATTTATATCTTACATATCTTCCGTTGCCGGAATGTTTGTTTTTTATAAATTATCTTCGGAATATTTTAAAAGAAAAGTCATTATACTTGTTGCCTTGCTTTTATTTTCCGCAAATATGTTTCAGTTGTACTATGCAACAATTTTTAAAACCTATTCTTTAGATGTTCTTATAGGACTTTTGCTTTTATATTACCTACCCAAAATCGATATATTAAAATTTGATACAAAAAAACTTATATGTACAACTCTTGTATTGTCTGTTATACCTCTGTTATCATTGAGTTCTGTTTTTTTTATTGCGGCATATTTTTGTATAAATATTTTTTATAACTTTAAAAACAGAGAGTTTTGGAAAAAATTTCTTGTTATTATAATACCTTTCACTTTATTTATGGCACTGTATTATTTCCTGTATCTTGCTCCTGCAAAAATTGTCATGCTTAATTCATATAAACATTATTATGATGATTTTTATAAAAAGTCTTTTTATGAGGTTTGTGCCTATAATTTACGTACTTTCTTCATGCCGGCTAAATTTATTTTATTTAATTTTCTGTTAATAATTGTATCAATATTGTTAATAATTTTTAATAAAAATATAAGAACAAAACTTGATATTTATTTATTATCATCATTTGGTTTTTTAATACTTTTTTCTATGTTTCATTTTTACCCTATAATCGGACGAACCGGTTTGTTTATATTACCTGTTATTTTATTGCTGTTATTGAAACCGGCGGATGCTTATGATATTAAAAAACCGTTTTTCTGTTTTATATTTATTTTAACATTTTTGAGTTCTTTTGTATTTTTTAATCCTGTTTATTTATATTCTTTACGTTATATTTCACATTTTTATATCACATATTCACCAAAAGTATTAATACAGGATATTTATAACAAATATGACGAAAAAAACGATATTATTATTGTAAATGAAGCATCACTATTCAGTTTTTTATTCTACAGAGAAAAGTATAAAATGTTCAATTTAAAATATGATTTTGTTGAGTGTACTGACAATAATACATATTTAATTGTTGATTATATGAACAATTTGCCAAAAGATAAAAATTACTGGTTTTATTTTATAAAAGAATTTAAAAAATCACCTGAAGCAGCAATTTTTATGAAATGGCTACAAAATAAAAATATTGAATATAAAAAACAAGACAGAGATTCTTATATTTTGTATTGGAAACAATTATAAATTTTATAAAAACGGATTATTATGACAAATAAATCTATCGGAGAAAACGGAGAAAATATCGCAAAAACTTTTTTGGAGAAAAAAGGATACATAATTTTGGAAACAAATAAAAGATTTTCAAAATTATGTGAAATTGATATAATTGCATTAGAAAAAGATACTCTTGTATTTATTGAAGTTAAAACCAGAAAGACTGATATTTGCGGACATCCTTTTGAAGCAATTACAAAAACCAAATATAATAATATTAAAAAAGGAATATTTTTATATCTTCAGGAGCATAAAGAGTATAAAAAATACAGAATAGATGCAGTATCAGTTTTATTAAAACCTGAACTTAAAATAGAACATTTAAAAAATATATAAACTGATTGAATTTTTATAATTTAATAGTATATTTTTATAAGTAAGAATGAGAACATAATTATGAAAAAATTTTTAACATTATTATTTTTCTTTACTTTTATAACGGTATGTATTGCTGAACAGGAACCTATACATAAAGTTATAAAGTGTAATGATTCAACAAATATTTGTATTGTAAGAGATAAAATGCTTTATTACGGGCTTGCTGACAAGGATAATAATATTATCATACCAATGGAATATACAAATATTAAAGTAATACCTAATGAAGAAAATTATTTACTTGAAAAAAAATCAAAAACAGGTGAGTTTTTATATGGTATTGCAAACCAAAAAGGTGATATAACAATAAAACCTGAATATCATTCAATTACAAAAACTGATATTCCGGGAAAATATAAATTCCAACCTGACTGGAATTTAAAATACGGTTTAATAGACGGAAGTACAGGTGATATAAATATTCAGCCTGTTTATAATTATTTTCACAGATTGGGAAATGATGATTTTTGTATAGAAAAAGATTTAAAAGAAGGTATTATTGACAGTAATTTTAATCTTATAATCCCTGCCGAATATTACAGAATTTATGTAATGAACGGTTATAAATATTATACTCTTCATAAAGAGATTCATTTTATTAATAATGAAGGTATTCCTGATAGCAAATTTATATATGGTATAGCAGACAGAACAGGTAAAATTGTTGTTCCGCTTGAATGTTCATGGATAGAACACGGTATAGCATCAACTTTTTATAAAGTGATAAAAGGCGGAAAAACTTATGAATTTGATGCAAATACAGGAGTTTTGGAATTAAAGGGATAAATTTTTAGGAGTTGTGCAGAACTATTTCACCTTTTTCCAGTGTTGGTTTTACATCAATAACTCTTTGATTTGAGCTGCCTACCCAATGAAGTTTCTGATCTAAAAGTTCTTCAACAAACTTGCCTTCAGCAATAACATCTATATCTGCAATTTCAGGAATATCTTTTATTTCTTCCCATAAAAATCCGGTATATAACCAAATATTTTTTTTCGGATATTCATCACGAACTTTTTTTATAAGTCTGAAAACTTCTTCCCTGTTAAAAGGATGTAAAGGATCTCCTCCGGAAAACGTAATGCCTTCTATATAAGGTTTGCTTAAATCATCAAATAATTCTTTTTCTGCATTTTCATCAAACGGAATTCCGCCTGCTACATCCCATGTAATAGGATTTTGACAGTTATGACAATGGTGCGTACATCCTGCAACCCATAAAACTACTCTTAATCCGTCACCATTTAACATATCGTCTTTTGTTATATTGTGATAATTCATTACTTTCCTCTCCGGTCGGGATACAGGGGTAAATTTTTTACCTAAACCTTATTATCCTCTTTTTTTCACTTTTCTCTTTTTTTCTATAATATCATTTCAAATTTTATTTGCCAAAAGATTAACTTATATTAAAATTTGTGTTCCGAGCATTATCCTGTGAGAATCTTTTGTATTATCATTTTGGCAGAATACATAATTCAATATTAACCTTAAAGCCTGGCCTTTTATAAAATAATTAATTCCTAACGTATATTCTCTTTTTTTATTACCTGATATTGTTTTATCAGGTGTAAATTCATCATAACAGGCAAGCAGCTGAAGTTTTTTTGTTAACATATATCCTATTGTTGTATAAAAACCGGTTGCATGTTTTCTTGAATGACCGTAATAACCGTTATAACCGTTAGCATTTGCCCATTCAAATTCAGCCATAAATTTTTTATATTCATACCCTACATAAGCTCCGGTTACAAAAAAATTATCATCACGATGTCCGCCATCAATACCACCGCCAATTTTAAGTTTTCCGTATTTATCTTCCACATTGGCAAGCGGTTTTAAATTTATCCATCCTACAAATTCAGCACCCGGAAAAAATTCTTCAAAAAAAGTGTCTGAACTATATACACCTGCATCATAATCTAAATATTTAAAATCACCTTTTATTCTGCCGCCAATTCTTCTTGCAGTACCAAAATTTCTTGCTATTTGAGAACGTCCCAAAAATGCTAAAGTATATGCACTATTTCCGCCTTCCATACCTATTTGAGGTCTGAAATGTCCTATTTGTATTCTGTGATGAGGAATTTTATTGGTGCCAAAATAAACATCAGAAAACAAAGTCTGAACATAGTTTCTTCCTGATGGATAAGGAACTCCTAACATGATTCTGAAGTCACCGTTATTATTTTTTAAAAAACCGTCAAAACCTATATTATGAGCATTTCCCATATATTTTGTATTAAAATTTCCGTTATCGGTAAAAGACATGTCAACCAATCCGTTAAAAGCACCCCAAACATGCCAATTATCCATTATGGATTCTTCTTTACATTTATGTGTTAATATATCTCTGAAAAGATATTCAGGGCGGTCATATTCATTTATTTCAAGATGATAAACATTTTTTAATTTATCTCTTAGTGTCATATTTTCATCATTTTCATTTATTTCAGCAGCCTGAACATTTGTTTCGTCCCCGTTTTCTTCTATTTGCGGGGGAGATAAAACAACTTCTTCAAATATCTCTTCATTTTGTAATTCGGCATCACTTACTTTTGCTTCTGTTTTAGGTATATTTATAAAAATTAAAAATACCAAAACTAAAAAGTAATATATTATCTTTTTCATATTATAAATTCTATCACAAAATACACCCGTTATAAGTTTTACAGTTTTTTATTTTTATTGTTTTTATTGTTGTATAATATTTTTTATGAAAAAGATTTTATTAACTATTTTTTTATTAATTTCTGTTAACTCTGTTTTTGCATCAAATGAACTTAGTTTTATTTATATAAACGGTTCTAACAACAATGATGAAAAAATGAAAAACTGGTATGAAAAAGGTGTAAATAAACTTCACCCTGTTTTAAAAAAGAAATTTTTAAAAAGTTCTGCTATAAAAAAATATTATTCTAAAATAGGCGGAATTAATGTAAAAGAAAGTCCGGTTATTTATTTCTGGGGAGATAAAAGCAAAAACGACCTTGATTATGTAAAAAAACAGTTGGATATATCAAAAGCAATAAGTTCATCAGGTGCATATTTAGCAAGAAGTTTATTTGCCCAGTATTTACATGATGCAATATGGGTTCAGAAAACTCATAACATGTTACCTATACTGGATGAACTTAATGAAACTGTTAAAAATGAAGTAAAAGAAGGTAATGATGTTATTTTATACGGTTATTCCGCAGGTACTTTTGTAACCTATGAGTATTTATTTAATAAACTGGCTTATATAAATCTTGAAAAACTTTTTGAAGAACTTGGACAAGATAAGGAATTACTTGATTTTGTAAAAAATAATCCAAGAAAAAATACATGTATATCTGCTCTTTCTTATAAATATGCAGGAATTGGAAATGTATCAGGTGCAGGACATTTAATACTAAATCAGAATAAAGAACAGCTTAAAAAAAATTATCTTAAGATAGATGAAATGACAGAAAAAGCATGTATTCCTGACGGTAAAGTTAAGGGTGTTGTTAATTTTGCTTGTCCGCTTGTTTTATTTTATTCCGATATTTCAGATCCTAATTATGAGCTTAATTATTACAATAAATTAATGATTAAGTACATTATGGAAAACGGAATATTTTTAATAACTGTTAATTTCAGGGAGGATCCTTTGGGATTTCCTATGAGTAACAATTTAACAGCTAAAGAAATGGAACAGAGGCTCGGTATGACAATAGATAATCCGAGCGGTGTTATTTATGACGACTCGGGAGTTTGGAGTAAACGTTTATTTATATTGGCTCATACTTCTTACTGGACTGCAAGGGGAACTTTTTCAAAAGCCATTGTTAAAAGTTTTGTAAACGGTTATAAATTCCAGTATGATCAAAAATATCAGAATAAAATTTTGAAACGTAACAGAAAAATTTCAGAACTATAATACTATTATTTTTTATTATTTTATTATTTATTTATAAAAAAAATAATAATAATAATAAACTCAAATTATTTGTAATAAAGTGGTTGAAATAGTGTTAAAATAAGAGTTTTTAATGTAAAAAAAATTGTAAAATATAAGTAAAAAAGATGTGTATTTTGAACATTTATAAACAATAAAAATAAAAATAACAAAAAAATATAGATAAATGTTCAAAACAAATACAGTTTTCTACAATCATTTAACAAAGTTATGAACAAAATAAAAACACCAAAAATTATTTTATATAAATAACATTTAAAGCTGTCAGGCTGAAGCAGACAGGCTTATTATTAACCTATATTTATCTATACAACAAATTCATTTTTAAAATATTCAAGTTTTTCTTCAGAATTAGTTTCAAAATAAATTCTTAAAAGAGGTTCGGTTCCGCTTGGACGCACCAGTATTTTTGTCTTTTGACCGAGCATAAGTTTTACTCCGTCTTTTGTATCAACATCAGTTATATTATATTTACCAATAGTTTTGAAAGTTTGAACCTTTTTTATAATTTGTTTTATTTCTTTTTGATTATCAAGTTTTAAATCAATTCTGTCATTATAGAATTTATTTTCAGCAAGTTCATACAATTCATTTTGGAGTTCAACCAATGATTTTCCGGAATAAGCCATTGCCTCTAAAACAAGTAAATTAGCAAGTAAACCGTCTTTTTCGGGAATATGTCCCTGAATACTCAAACCGCCTGATTCTTCACCGCCTATAATTACCTGATTTTTTCTCATAGCCTCTCCTACATATTTAAATCCTACAGGAGTTTCTATAATATCAACATCAAGTTTTTTTGCAACAATATCTATTAAAATACTTGAACCGACAGTTTTAACAATACTGCCTTTATATCCTTTTTCCAGCAAATGTTTCAGAAGTATTGCAATTATTTCATTAGGAGAAACATATTCACCGTTTTCATTTATAATTCCGAATCTGTCAGCATCACCGTCATTTGCAAAACCAACAGAGTTTGGAGTATTTTTAACTTTAGTTATTAAATCCTTGAGAAAACGAGGTTTTGGATCAGGCATTCCGCCGCCAAACTGAAAATCATGATACAAATGCAATGACTGAAATGGAATATTTTTTTGTTTTAATATTTCATCAAAATAACCTATTGATGCAGAATATAAACCATCATAGATTATATTTGTTTTTAATTCTTTAATTTTTTCAAAATCAATAATTTTATCCAGATGTTCATAATACTTTATGCCAAAATCCGTTTTTATAAATTTACCATTATTTCCGCTTGGGAATCCTTTATCCAAATCTTTAATAATTTCATCTGTAATTTCACTTGTTGCAGGTCCTGCATAATCAGGAATAAATTTTATACCAAGATATTCAGGCGGATTATGTGAAGCTGTAAACATAATAGCACATGCATTTTTAAGTTTTGCATTATATGCAAGAACCGGTGTAGGAACAACTCTTGATGAAAAATAAACCTTAAATCCTTTTGCCTTAAGTACATTTGCACAAAAAGCAGAATATTCGTCAGCTTTGTTTCTGGGATCATAACCGACTAAAACAGGCTTGTCATAACCAAAATTATCTGCAATATATTTTCCTATGGCAATGGTTAAACGTTCTACATTTTCACCGTTAAAATCTTTGCCAAGTATTGCTCTCCATCCGTCTGTTCCAAATTTTATACCCATTTATATATTCTCCTTTTGTATAAATAATTTTATTACAAATTAACACAAAATAAAATAAGAAAACTTTCTGTTGTATGTTAACAAATACATACAACAGAATTAATCATCTTAATTATTTTACGATACTCTTATATATGAGATTAGAAGCTTTTACGATAAAATCTTTTCCCTGTGGCGAATTATAAGGTCTGTTAGCTAAAATAACAATAATATACTTTTTATTATTCGGTGCATAAACAATTCCAGCATCACCAAGCATAGTTCCTATATCACCGGTTTTATGTGCAAATAAAGCACCTTCACCAAGACCTGCTGCAATGAGTTTGTTATTTTTAACATGGCTCATATAATCTATGATATATTCTCTTGAATTAATGTTTAAAAATCCCGGATTATCAAGATTATATAAAATTTTTGCCAAATCACTTGCTGTTGTTTTATTTGTTCCGTTTAAATCAGGAAGCCAAGTTCTTACATAAGTTTTTGAAATACCCCAGTCACGCAAACCGATGTTAATGTCATCCATTCCGCCCATTTTTGATATAAGCATATTTGTTGCGGAATTATCAGAATCCTGTATCATTGTTTTTGCAAGCTGATCAAGTGAATATTTTCTTCCCGTAGCTGAATATTGCAAATCACCTGAACCGGATGCTTTGTAATAATCAGTCAGTATCATATCATCATATATTGTCATTTGTTTGGCTTCTATTGATTTGAATAATCTTACCAAAACAGGGATTTTAATTATACTTGCAGCAGCAAATTGTTCGTCTGCATTAATTTCAAGATATTGACCATTTTCATATTCCCATACATAAATTGCCGGATGAATACTGGGATATTGTTTAATTAAATCTTTTAACTGATTCTTTAACTCTTTCATTTCTGTTGTATGATACATAGTTGTAACTTCACTATGCACTTTTTCAATAGTCGGAGTAAGCATAAGACGATTCATAAATAAATCATTGTTTACATAATTTGTTAAAGGATTAGTCATAGAATACAAATCCGCGCCGTTAATATTATTTGTATTTTTAAAAGCCAAACCCTGCATTGTTTCAGTATTAATATTTATTTTAGTCGGGAATAAAATCTGTTTTACCAAATTATTAAAACTTACAGGAAATACGTAATACATATAAGCACTAAGTATAGAAAAAAGAATAGTGAGACGGAATAACTGGACTATAGGGTTAACTTTTTTCTTGCGAATAACTTGTTTATGCTTACGTTGAGGGGTATGCTGATTATAATCTTCATTATAATCAGGTACAACATATAAATTCCGGTTGTTGCGTACTTGTCTGTATGCGTACAAATCAAAGTCCTCCGCTATTTCCCTCATTCACATATTAACATTTTTATATCCTCGGCAAATCCTCTGAACGTAGGATTATGACCGCATAATTACTAAATTTTATAAATAGGTTAGTTGGGTAATTTTTTATAAAAAATGTTTGATGTAATATTTACTGCGTAATAAGGGAGAGATAACAACAATGGACATTTCATCCGATGCTGCAATTTGTAATGCAGAGGATTATGAAAAAATTGAGCGGCAGAGAGAATCTTTTGTTGCATCAATAAGTCACGATTTGAAAAATCCGACAATAGCACAAATAAGAGCTTTAGAACTAATACTTAAGGGAAAATTCGGGCGGGTATTACCTCAACAGCGAGAAATTATGGAAATGGTACTTGATTCATGCAAATACATGAATTCAATGTTATGCTCGCTATTATATACATACAGAAATGAAAAAGGTACTATAAAACTTAATAATGAAGAAGTTTCCATAGCAGATTTAACTGTCGAATGTGTTGATGAAATGATTTATATGGCAAAAGATAAAGAAATTGATATTTCTGTTACAAATTCGGCAGATAAAGAAATAGTACATGGTGATAAAGTTCAGCTCAGACGTGTAATAATGAATTTGCTTACAAACAGTATTAAGTATGCTTTCAGGCAAACTAAAGTTTTTATAAATGTTTATAACGAAGATAATTATACCTGTTTCAAATTTGAAAATGAAAGTCCTTACCTGTCTGAAGAAAAACGTAAAAAAATTTTTGCACGATATGTATCTTTTTCTCAGTCAGATAAAATAAACGGAATAGGTTTGGGTTTGTATGCTTCTCAGAAAATTGTAGAAGCTCATGGCGGAGAAATTTTTGTTGAAAGTTATGAAGAAAACAAAAATGTATTTGGTTTTAAAATTCCCAATGATGAATATCTCAAAAATTCAGAAAGAACTGTAACCTTTTAAATAACTCAAAAAACGGAAAGGGCCTCTTCGGCCCTTTCCATTCTTAAATGAACATAAATACAGCATTTTTAGCTGCTACTTTTATTATTACCGATTTTTTTAATTTTTCAAGTGGGTGGTGGTAAATATATCGTTTAATTTGTGATACTAAAATTTAAGTATAGGAATGTATTTTTGTTAACTGATTGTAAATAAATGATTTATATTATATAATACACATAAGAAGAGAGATAGGAGATTTTATGGAAACATTAAATAAAAATGAGGGGCTTATTACGCAAATTATAGGTCCGGTTATAGACGTAGAATTTGCTCAAGGTGAATTACCTGAAATTTATAACGCACTTAATATTTGTTGTGATGACGGTACGGTTGTTGTAGCTGAAGTTCAGCAAATGCTCGGTTCTAACAGAGTAAGAACTGTTGCAATGTCATCAACAGACGGTCTTAAAAGAGGTATGAAAGTTATAAACACAGGCGAACCTATTAAAGTCCCTGTCGGAAAATCTATTTTAGGCAGAATCCTTAATGTTATCGGTCAGCCTGTTGACAAAGAAGGTCCTGTTGAAACAGATACATATCTTCCTATTCACAGAGAATCTCCAAAACTTGTTGACCAGAATACAGAAGTCGAAATCCTCGAAACAGGTATTAAAGCTATCGACCTTATCCAGCCTTATCAAAAGGGTGGTAAAATCGGTCTGTTCGGTGGTGCCGGTGTCGGAAAAACAGTTCTTATCATGGAACTTATTCATAACATTGCATCTGAACACTCAGGTGTATCTGTATTTGGCGGTGTAGGTGAAAGAACACGTGAAGGTAACGACTTGTGGAATGAAATGAAAGAATCAGGTGTTATCGATAAAGTTGCTCTTATCTACGGTCAGATGAATGAACCGCCGGGAGCAAGAATGAGAGTCGGTCTTTCAGCTCTTACTGCTGCCGAATATTTTCGTGACTTCTCTAAACAAGACGTATTATTATTTATTGATAACATATTCAGATTTACTCAGGCAGGTTCCGAAGTATCAGCTCTGTTAGGTCGTATGCCTTCAGCAGTTGGTTATCAGCCGACATTGGCAACTGAAATGGGTGAATTACAGGAACGTATTACATCAACAAAAGACGGTTCAATTACATCGGTTCAGGCAATCTATGTACCTGCCGATGACTTAACTGACCCGGCTCCTGCTACAACGTTCTCTCACTTAGATGCATCAACGGTTCTTTCAAGACAAATTGCATCACTTGGTATTTATCCGGCTGTTGATCCTCTTGCATCTAACTCAAGAGTTCTTGATCCGAATGTTATCGGTGAAGAACATTATAATGTTACAAGGAGAGTACTTGAAATACTTCAGAAATACAAAGAACTTCAAGATACTATCGCTATCATGGGTATGGACGAATTGTCAGATGAAGATAAATTGACGGTTAACAGAGCAAGAAAAATTCAAAAATTCCTGTCTCAGCCGTTCTTTGTTGCAGAACAATTCTCAGGTACTTCCGGAAAGTATGTAAAACTTGAAGATACTATAAGAGGCTTTAAAGAGATTATCGAAGGTAAACATGATGACCTTCCGGAACAAGCATTCTATATGGTCGGTACCATTGAAGATGCTATTGAAAAAGCAAAAACATTAGCGGAGTAATCAAGTGAATTTAAAAATAATTACACATGAAAAAATAGTTTTTGAAGGCGAAGTTGAAGAAATTATACTTTGTACCACAAGCGGACAAATCGGAGTATTAAAAGATCATATTCCGATAACCACTTCGCTCGAAATAGGTGTTACAAAAGTAAAAATTGGTGCCACATACAAATATTTCGCAACTATGGGCGGTATTTTCCAGTTTAAAGATAACAAAGCAATTATTTTAACGGATGTATGTGAAGAAAGTCAGGATATTGATGTTGAACGGGCAAAAGCAGCTAAAGAACGTGCAGAAATGAGGCTTAAAGAAATTAATGCTGAAATAGATGCACAAAGAGCTCAGGCGGCACTTGCACGTTCGCTGGCAAGACTTCAGGCAGCTCTGCAAAAATAGTCAAACTCAAAATACATCAGGTGCTATATGAAGAAAATTATATTGTTTGCAATCGCTCTTACGATTCCATGTTTTGTTTTAGCTGATGATACAAGATTCATCAATGCATTGAAAAACTGTTCGTCTTATTCTGAAAGCGGAAATGTTAACAGTAACGGTACAAATGCTACTTCAGTAAAAAATATTTCGGGCTGGCAGGACGGAAAATGTGCATACAGAGAAACTGTTAAAATGGGTGAAATAACAGCTGACATTAACTGCAATTTTACAAAACCTCAGCTCCAGGAAATTACATCAGTCATGGATGCATATATGCTGACGCTTAAATATTCAGGTGAAGATGTTGATATTTCATCTCCGGATGCTGTTCAGAAAAATCCTGTTGTAAAAGTCTGGAATAAATATATACAAAACCCTAATGTTTGTAAGGTTGAAGCAAAATAATTTTTGCTTAGTGCTACTTCGGCATTACGTTTGTTAACACTTCACTCTTGCCAAAATCCGACATCTTGGATTATTGGCTGTTCGAAAACCTTCATTCGTTTTATTTTCCTTTCGGAAAATAATCACTCTTTCCGGTTTCCTCACATGGACGAGTTCCGTTAGCACTTCACTCTTGCCAAAATCCGCAATAAAAAACCCTAGTCTTTAAGATTAGGGTTCGGAATTCTTTTTAATAATTCCTCATGTGTAGAAGGTTAGTGTGTAGGTTGTATGAAAGGTTTGTGTTATGTGTTCTTGTTAAGTCTTTAATATCCTTATATATGTATAAAGTTTTTTTACCCCGAAAAATTGCTATAAAATTTTATATTGTTACAATACTTAATATTGCAATTAGGAAAAACCTTAAAACATACGGACATAAAAACTTTTCTAAATTGTTACAATTTGTAAAATATTAGTCATGTCCATGGTGTATTTTTTATAGAGTTATTATATAATATGTGTATTCAAGGATATGTGATGTATATATAAGACATCGAGAGAGAGTTACTACAATAGGGATTTAGTGCAACTATCGCACAGAGTCAGAAAGGTTACGCATGGCTCTTGTAATTAGAACTAATATGGAATCATTAATCGTTCAGCACAATTTGACTGCTGCAACGAATGCGTTGAATACTTCTATTGAACGCATGACAACCGGTTTCAAAATTAATACTGCAAGCGATAATGCTGCCGGATTTTCTATTGCAAACAGCTGGGTTACAAAAATAGGCTCTTTGGATGTCGCATCAGAAAATGCAGCAATGGGAAATGATTTGCTTTCGACAACAACTGAAAACTATGGACTTTTAATGACGCATGTTCAGAGAATCCGTGATTTAACAGAACAGGCAGCAAACGGAACCTACGGTTCGACATCATTAAAAGCTATTCAGGCAGAAATAAAAGCAAGATTGGAAGAAATTTCTCGTGTTGCAGCAAATGCTGAATACAACGGTATTAAACTTATGTCTGCAAACTCCACTCTTTCAAGCGGTCTTGATTTGCAGGTAGGTATTGATGCAACTGCTGATAGCAGAATTACTCTTGATTCATCTTTGTTTGCAGATGCAAGTGTAAAAGGTTTATTCGGTTCTTATTCCGGCTTAACACCAATTATAACAGCTGCAAATGACGGAACTCCGGTTTCCGATTTGAACACAGATGAAGGATACACGGCTTTATCTATGGCATTTTCCGGCTTAAAGAAGGATGGTACAAAAGTTGTTATTCAGAAGGATACGGGAAAACAGGCAAAAGATACATTAACATATTTGGATCAGGCGATAAGCGACTTGTCTTCAAGAGAAACTTCAATAGGTGCAGCTCAGAACAGAGTTAGTTCTGCAATTGAGGCTATTGGGGTAAGGTCGACAAACTTAACATCATCTCTATCCACAATTAGAGATACAGATGTTGCACAAGAATCATCAAACTATATTCAGGCACAAATTTTGCAACAGGCTTCAGCTACATTGTTGGCAACTGCAAACCAGGCACCTAGTATTGCTTTGAGTTTGTTATAAAAATTTTAAAATTGAAAACTAAATTGTTGTTGATTGGGATATGTACTTATATATGAGATTGAAGCAATTCAATCTCTTTTTATTATGCTTATACAAATAAAACCTTTTAAATTTATCCTTTTGCGTTTTTATTTTTCAGATATTTATTTACCTGCGGTGAGATAGAAATATTTTGAAGCAGCATTTTGTATTTTTTTAAATCACCGATATTACTTGCTTCTTCAAGTAAATCCCTGTGGGTTGATATTTGTATTCCTGTATTGTGCTGAGTATCCGGATTATTTTTTTCATCAATTTTTCTTATTACTGCATCTAAATCTGATGTGGTCGTAAGTCCGTGCTGAGCAGCAAATTGTTTTACCGGCATACCTGCCTGCAAACGGTAAAGCCAGTTTATTGAATATTTATCATTATTAGACAAAGAAGCAATTCCGTATTGGTGCGGTGTGTACATAATATCGGTCTTATAAGGACTGTGGTTGAGTCCGAGAGCATGACCTATTTCATGTAAAATTGTGTGATAAACTTCTATGTCATTGTCGTATTCTTTGTGAATTCTGCCGTCAGTCAGACCTATAGAAACTTCTGCACCTTCAAGCCTTCCGTCTGCTCCGTTATGAAAAGTACAATGCCCTAATGCCTGTCTGTCAACTCTCCGCCAGTCAACATTTATCAGAGAATCAAATAATGTGTTTACGATTTTAAATCTTAATGTTCCGCCTGTTGCAGCAGCCCAAACAGAAAAAGCATCCATAACCATTTTTCTGTATTTTACATCTTCTCCCGGTTTTGAATAAAATTTCATAGGTGCAATATAAACTGTCAAACAGTTTACAGGCCACCTCATTATATTTCCGTGTTTTACACTGCCGTTAAGATAAGTCTTTTTCTGCATACAATCAGTATAACATATTATTTGTTTTTAAAGAAATTTGTCGAACTTTCCCTAGGACTGTACGAGAATAAATTTTTATTTTCAATTTTTTCTGTAGTGTTAATTTTTTCACGGATTAGTTCTTGTCTGCTTTTTGAAGAAATTTGTGAAATTGCATAATCAAGAGCTTCCCTTAAAGCTTCAGGACTGTCATATTGGCTCAAAGCTTGTGGGATAGCAACTTCCGTACGAATTGTGACATTACCTAATTCTATAGGAACTCCCATAAGAATTGCACTGGTTAGAAAACTTTTAGCATTTTCTTTTAATTGTCTTAATTTATTTTTATCATTCTGTTCGCTTTTTTCAGCTACAGCCTTATCTTCATCCCATTTTTCAATAGCACCTGACAGCTTTTCTTTGTCGGTTTGTGCTATAAATTCTCTCAGATGGTTTGCCAAATCTTCTTCAAGATTGCTGTCGCTGTAATTCTTAATGAATTTATCCGATTCTTTCTCAAGTTCTTTTATAATCTGTTTTTTAATATCTTCAGATACAGTCATTGCGCTGGTGTCAACAACACCTAAGAGCATTCTGCCACCCTTTTCTTTATCATTTATAATTTCATCTGTTATTTCTTCTATAACTCTGTCTTTGATGGCGGATTTTGTATTTTTTCTGGCTTCATCTTTTATTGATTCATATTCAACAACCAATGCACTTGAGAATGCTGATGCCATACCGCTTGCACTGTTTTCTTTAAGATATTGCTCTTTAAAATCAGCCTTAAATTCGTTAATTTTGTTTAAAATTCCTATAATATCATCGGTGTCTTCAAGGGCAAAATCTTTGAGTACCTGTGCTTTTAATGTATTAACCGCAGCCTGCATCTGATTTTCCTGTTGCCATATAACAATATTATCTTCGTTGATATTTTCGTCATTTGATGCAGTAGAAAGTTCAACAGAATCGTGCTCATTAGAGTTTTCTATTAATGAAACCTCATTTTCAGACACACCTGATAAAGCATTTTCGCTATGCTCGGTTTGTGTTTTTATTGTTAATTTACCAAAAAAATTTATGCCTTCAATGTTACTCATTTCTCCGACCATTTTTGTTTAAAGTTATAACCATTAACATAATCGGCATTTTTTTAAAAAACTTTAGAGTATATTTAGAAATTTTTACAAAAAGTTACAAAAATATATTTCCGGATACTAAAAAGGGCAGGCTATAAAAAGCACCTGCCCCTTTACCGCAACACGTCGAAAAATCAACTTTTTCGTATACCTGTCAACACAGGTGCGTCTGCGGATTAATCACATTTATATTATATTTTTTTCTGCTTATATTTTCATCATACTATTCGGCTAGGAGGGTTAGTTATTTTATATTTCTAATTATAATATTGTAATAATCAGATTTGTTTTCCTTGTCATGTTCATAATTGACAGCCATAACTTCCCACTTATAGTTACGATTTATAATAACCCGTTTTTTTGTTTTTTCTCCAAATTCTTCTATCAAAACAGCCTGCATATTTTTAGGGGCTTTTATCTCAACACGGAACCATGTTTTATCAATACAGTTTTTGTCATACGATGCGGATAGAAATCCTTTTTCAGTAAATTTCATTCCTTTAATTTTTTTGTTAACTTCTTCTGCCGAGCTGTTATCTGCCTTTTTTTTCAAAAAATAATCTATATTATAATTTTTAAACAAGTGTTGTATTTCTCTGTCATCTATTGCGGCATACAAGGTAATATTTTGCTGAAGTTTTGTTTTTGCAAGACTTTTTTGCAGATTATCCGCATAATAATCAAGTCTGTACCCAAGCGGTTTTGTTATCTCTTTGGCAGGAATATATTCTTTTAGAGTTCCTCTCAGATGTGAATTTATGAGTAAAAATGTATCTTCACCTTTTACTGCACCAAAAACGTATTTTTTTATTATCTCCTTATCCTCAAGAGATAGCTTTAATGCTTTCTTCTTGAGTGTATTAACACTGATATATCTTAAACTTATATCTTTGTACGATTTATATTCTAAAGTTTTGGTATAGTTTATGCTGCTTTTTACTGTTGCTGCGTTTACAATAACAGGATAGATAACAGTGAAAGCAAGCAACACAATAATTATGCTGTTTAGTATAGTTTTATTTAATTTCATCTTTTTCAACTCTTTCCCCAAAACTAATATACCATATTTAGAAAACTAAAGAAATATTTTTTATGTCGGTTTTCAAAGTTTGTTCTCCAATTATGGAAATAGTATAATTATGTTATGGAAAGAAAATTTGAGATTTGTTCTAAATACAGACCGTCCGGTGACCAGCCGAAAGCTATTGAACAATTGGTAGAGGGAGTAAATAAAGGCTTTGATGCTCAAACTCTTTTAGGTATAACAGGCTCCGGTAAAACTTTTACTATAGCTAATGTTATTGAGCGGATACAAAAGCCGACACTTATTATTGCGCACAACAAAACTCTTGCAGCTCAGCTTTATAATGAATTTAAAGAACTTTTTCCAAACAATGCCGTTGAATATTTTATCTCATATTATGATTACTATCAGCCTGAAGCTTATATTCCCAGAACAGATACTTATATAGAAAAATCGGCAAGTATCAATGATGAGATTGACCGGTTAAGACATAATACAACAAGAAGTTTATACGAAAGAAATGACGTAATAATAGTAGCTTCAGTAAGTTGTATTTACGGTTTAGGTTTGCCGGAAAGCTATTTTAAAGGAACTGTTAAAATTTCTGTCGGTGATACATTAGAAAGAAATGATTTAATAAAACACCTTGTAATGACTCGTTATACAAGGAATGATTTGGAACTGGAACGTGCAACCTTTAGGGCAAGAGGCGATATTTTGGAAATTATGCCTGCTTACGAAAAAATTGTTACAAGAATTTCTTTCTTTGGAGATGAGATAGAAAAAATTGTCAGAATAGACCATCTGACAGGTGAAATTCTTGAAACACCGGATTCTGTATATATTTATCCTGCGGTGCATTACATAGCTTATGATGAAAATGAAGAAGAAACTCTTGATATGATAAGAACAGAGCTTCGTAACAGGGTTGTTGAACTTGAAAGTGAAAATAAAATTCTCGAATCTCAAAGACTTCAGCAGCGGGTTAAATATGACATGGAAATGATAAAAGAAATGGGGTACTGTTCAGGTATAGAAAATTATTCCCGTATAATTGAACGTCGTCCTGTCGGCTCTGCTCCTGCAACACTGTTGGATTACTTTAGAGGTGATTTTTTAACAGTAATAGATGAATCTCATGTAACACTTCCGCAATTAAACGGAATGTATCACGGTGATGCCTCAAGAAAACAGGTTCTTGTGGATTTTGGGTTCAGACTTCCGTGTGCAAAAGACAACAGACCGCTGAAATGGGAAGAATTTTTTGCAAAGGTTGGGCAAAAAATTTACATATCAGCAACTCCGAGTGATTTTGAAAAGAAAACTTCTTCACAGCTTGTTGAACAAATTATTCGTCCGACAGGTCTTGTTGATCCGAAAATTTCTGTTCGTCCTATAGAAACACAAATTGCTGATCTTAAGCAAGAGATTGCAAAACGTGCGAAAAAAGATGAACGTGTTTTAATTACGACACTTACAAAACGAATGGCAGAAGATTTGTGCGACTTCTTTTTACAGGAAGGAATCAGAGTAAGATATCTGCATAGCGGTATTAAATCAATCGAACGTGTTGAGATATTACGTGATTTACGTTTGGGTGAGTTTGATGTTTTGATAGGTGTCAACCTTTTAAGAGAAGGCTTAGATATTCCTGAGGTTTCACTGGTTGCAATCATGGATGCTGATAAGGAAGGGTTCTTAAGGTCAGATACAAGTTTAATCCAGACAATAGGTCGTGCGGCTCGTAATTCTTGCGGTGAAGTTATTATGTATGCAGATAAAATTACTGATTCTATGCAGAGGGCAATAGATGAAACGAACCGCAGACGTGAAATACAGCTTGAACACAATAAGAAATACGGAATCATACCACAGACAATTAAAAAACCGATTGAAAATAATTTGCTTTCGCTCGTTGCCAGTTATCGTGATTTTGAAGATATTGTTGCCGAGGAAATGGTTGATTTGGGTATTGATAAAAAAGACTTGCCAAAACTTATATCCAAACTGGAAAAAGATATGCATAAAGCCGCTAAAATTCTTGATTTTGAACGTGCTGCAGAAATCAGGGACCAGCTTAAAAAACTCAGAGAAATGGTTTAAGTTTACATTTGTATATTTTTATTTTATTTTAAATTTATAGAAGCTTAGTACAATATTTTTTTATAAAGTATTTCCGGTCAGAAAGAAAAACAGAATTATTAGAATGATTACACTATCTGCAAATACAAGATTTTCATACAGAATCGCAAAAGGTACGTCATCTGCCCGTGTACAGTTTTCGGAAGACTTAAACCGCAGGGTATTTCAGAGAATAATGCAGTTATATGAAAACAAAAATAATTGCGGAATAGGTACAATAAAAAACAGTTATAATGCTCTTTTACCTGAGCAAAAACAGATTATGATTAAACCGCTTTCAGTAAAAGAATATGATGAACTAGGCAGGCGGCGGTTTTTTGGTTGAAGATGAAAAGGATTGTCTGACGGGCTATTCTATTGAAATACCGACAAATAAAAAGAAAAAACTAAATGTTTTGGATATTTCTTCTTTTATGCATGAATCAACACATGTTCTTGATTTTTTGTTTAATCCGAAATACATAGCTAATATTAAAAAAATGTACGAAATGAATATTTATGAAAAAGAGTATTACAAAATATTTCAAGAATATTTTTATACTACCGACCTCCCCCGGAAAAGTAAAAAGGTAACAATACTTGAGGCAGAATCAGAACTCAGAAAAGCATTAGAAAAAGTTCCGTTTGATGAAAAAATTGTTTTCCTGAAATATATAAATAATTCTTTGAATATGGAATACCATGCATATAATCAGGATTTAAAATATGCGCAAATACTTAAAAAATTTGGAAAAAATATAGAAAAAGAGAGTTTGGCGGATTATGGTAAATTAATGTTTTTCCCTGAAAAAATAAATATGATAAAACAAATAATAAGAGAAGAATTGTTAAAACAAAGAAGTATGATATAGCCGAATCGGTCAAATTTATGTTATTCTATTTATAAAGCGGAGTATAATATGATTTTAAATAATTTGAAAAGTTTTTTAGATTGCCTTTTTTCATACAGACAAGTTGATGAACATATAATAATAAAAGTTTTTGGTTTGAAGTTTTGTAAGAAGGTTAAGGTTGATGCTGCAGAAAGAGCCGTTACCGAATTCGGATTGTCTACGGAAAAACGTACACCAAGAATTATTTTGTCATTAACAACATTTCCGGACAGAATAAATATTGTACACAAGACGATATCTACTCTTTTAACGCAAACAACAAAACCGGATGCTGTTATTTTATGGCTTGCAGATTCACAATTTCCGGATAAAAAACTTCCGGAAAGTTTGTTAAGACTGCAAATTTACGGTTTAACAATAAAGTGGTGTAGTGATATTCGTTCATATAAAAAGCTCATTCCTGCACTGAAAGAGTATCCGAATGACATAATTATTACGGTAGATGATGACTATTATTATCCGGAAAACCTTATTGAAACACTTATGGAAGAACATAAACGTTATCCTGATTGCATAATAGGCGGACGGGCAATGATTTTAAAGGGTAAATACGGAAAAATTAAACTTAAACGCAGAAGTTATGTCTATGACAGTTCATATCTTCCAAGTTACAGAAATCCTTTTATCGGGTTTGGCGGAGTTTTGTATCCGCCTCATTCCCTGCATGAAGATGTTTTTGACAGTGACAAGTTTATGACACTTGTTCCGACAAACGATGATGCATGGTTTTGGATTAATGCAGTAAGGAAAGGAACAAAATTTGTGCCGGCAAAAGACGGTTATAAATTAAATTATTATTTAGTAGAAGGCTCACAAAAAACAGGTTTATTCCAGATTAATACAGTAAATTCACAAATTGGTTTGTGTGGTCAGGATGCGGCAAATATGTTTTTAAAAATGTACGATGACGGAAGAAAAAACTTTTTTGGTAATTAATTAAGTTAATTTTAGTACGGCATAATGTCTTTCTGTTGTTCCGTTTTCTTTTCGGTATGAATAAAATAAATCATTATTGCAGGATGTGCAGTAAGGACAAATATCTATATTTTTTACTCCGATTTCTTCCAGCTGTCTTGCATTTATTTTCTTTAAATCAACATTTCTGCCCGAATATAGTCCTTCGGTGTTTTTTACGGTATTTAACAACGCATCCCGTACTTCTTCGCTTACTTCATAACAGCATTTTGAAATAGCAGGTCCGATAATTACCGTAATATCTTCCGGTTTTGAACCGTAGTTTAATATCATTTTAGCAACAGTTTTAACCCCGATTCTCATAACCGTTCCCCGCCAGCCGGCATGGGATATTGCTCCGATATGGCTTGCCGTATCATAAAATATTAACGGAGTACAATCTGCAAAACGCAGACATATAGTAGTGTTTAGTTCCGTTAAAATTAATCCGTCAGTTTCAGGGTATTCATTTCTTTCATCAACAATTTCTATATTTTCACTGTGTACCTGTTCAGGCGATAGTATTCTTGATGCAAAATCCGAGTTAACAGGATTGCCTTCCCGTGTTGTAAAAAAAGCATCAACACTTTTTATGTTTTGCTCAGGGTTTTTGCTATCAGCAATCTTATCTTCGGAATCTTTTTCCGCAGGCTTAATATAGTCACTTCTGAGTATTTTGTATCCGTTTAATTCATCAAAATAAAACATAATGATATGAGATTACCAATTTTCTAAAAATTTTCTGACAAAATTTTCTGCAGCATCTCTTGCTCCCAAAGTAGGGAAGTGAGTTTTTGCGAATAATCCGACGGAACCACCTACGTTTACAGGATTTTCTGCAATAGCAGCATCTACGGAAGAATGCGTTTTGTCTTTGTTTGAGTTGGAATCTCTAAGAGTTCTAATTTTTTCAAGTTCGCCGTTGTCTAAAAATTTTGCACCACAAATGTTGCAAACATCAATTTCGACACCTTCAACACCTGAACCCTGTTTTACCATGGGAGAATCACAAACTGAGCAAATTCTTACTTCTTGTTCGTTTACAGGCTCAAAAGTCTTGCCTTTTATTGCTTCAAATATTTCATTAGCATTTTCATGTTCTTCGTCAAATTTTTCTAATTCTCTGTTGTTGAATAAAATGCCTCCACATCCGTCAAGACAAACATCAACACTAATACCGGCTTCTTTCATAAAAACTTTTGTCATAGGTTTGTTGCATGCCGGACAATTAATAGTTCGTTTTGTATCAGCCATATTATTTTTTCTCCTTTATATTTATAAACTCCTGATATATTTTCTTATCCAAGGACTAAGTCGCCATTTTTCTTAATATGTTCAATAAGTCCGCCATCCTGAAGTAATTTAATCATAACATCAGGGAGCGGTTCAATGGCTGTTATTGTTCCTTTTGTAATATTTTTGAGAATACCTTCTTTGATATCTAAATCAAGTTCGTCACCGGCATCAATTCCGTCAGTGTCGCATTCAATAGCTAAAAGTCCGATATTGATTGCATTTCTGTAAAAAATTCTTGCAAAAGATTTTGCAATAACTGCACCAACACCGGCAATCTTTATTATTTGCGGAGCATGCTCTCTTGAGGAACCCAGTCCGAAATTATTTCCGGCAACTACAAAGTCACCTTTTGACATATTTTTTGCAAAATTTTCATCAGCATCTTCTAAAACATGCTTTGCAAATTCTTGTAAATCAGAACGCAAATGAAATAATCTTCCGGGTGCAATATGGTCTGTGGATATGTTATCTCCGAATTTAAAAGCTTTTCCTCTCATGTTATTTTCCTTTATACCTTGTTCGTATTATTCTAATTTCTTAACTGTACCGGCATTACCAGATAAATATAATCTTCATCTGAGCATGGAGCAAATACTGTTGCTGAAAGCGGAGAATTTAACTGTATTTTAATTTCATCAGCTTCAACAATTTTAAGAAATTCAAGGATAAATTTATAATTGAAAGCAATTGCCAACGGTTCGTTTGTATATTTTGCATCCAGTTCATCTTCCGAATTACCGGCATCGGGAGAATATCCGGACAGTTTTAATGTATTATCCGCAAATTCAAATTTTACAATACTGTTTTTTTCGTTAACCATTACGGCAACTCTTTCCAGTGCGGAAATCAGGCTGTTTTTATCTAAAACAGCTTCTTTCGGGAAAGTTTGCGGAATTAATTGATTATATTTCGGGAACTGTCCCTGCATAAGACGTGTGATAATTTTAGTTTTATCTATTGTTATAACTATCTTCTTTTGTTCTTTGCAAATTTTTATTATGTCTGATTCCGTTAATGTGGAAATTTTTGAAAGTTCAGCTAAAACCTTTGATGAAATAAGCATCTCAAAAGGATTTTCACTGTCAGTTGATGTATTTTTAACAACTTCTCTTACTCTGGCAAGTCTGTTACCATCTGTAGCAGCCATTTCAAGAATATTTTTGTTAACCTGACATACAATACCGGATAAAAGATTATTGGTTTCATAGCCTGCTGCTGCGGAAACAACCTGTCTGATAGCCTTTGTAAATGGTTGTGTTTCTATTTCCATGCAGTCAGCTTCTGAGATATTTTCTTCAACCTGCGGAAATTCATTTGCTGAGATACCTATAATATCAAACTTTGATTTTTTACCGGTAATAGTAATTGTTGAATCTTTCAGCTCAAATTTGATAAGTTCATCATTGAGTCTTGCAAGAATTTCACCCAGTTTTTTTGCAGGAAGTGTATATTTGCCTTCTGTTTCAATTGTTGCATTAATAATTGTTGTAATAGAAAGGTCAAAATCTGTTGCGGTAAGCTTTATTTGGTTTTCGCCTACGGTTTCTATGAGTACATTAGCTAAAACAGGCTGCAAACCCTTGACTACAGTAGCTCTTTCTACAATCCTGATTCCGTTTAACAAGTCATCTTTATTTGCAACAAACTTCATTTTCATATCCCCTTCTATATCCCCTTAACATTGATATTTTAGTATAAAGCGGTGAATATTACAAGAGGATTTTGACTTTTGGTTTTAAATTGTTAAATACTAAACAGGGCTGATATAAAATAAAACTTTATGTAACAAAATGTAACGATTAAGTTAAAAACTCTAAAGTTTTAAAAAAAAATGCCGATATTAAAACTGTAAGCAGATAACCCTCTTGGAAAATAAAATAGGAAAGGATTAATAATATGCGTATCGAAAGTGAAATGGTATCAAGATTTAACAAAACGGAAAAGGCGGAACATATGGAAAATTCATTATCAAAAGAATTAGACTTCTTCTTCGACAATGTAATGGATACAGTAGTAGATTATTTTAAAGAAGAAGTGATTGCTTAAATTAATAAACCGGAATACAAGAGGGTGTTATAACTTAAAAAATTATTCCGGAAAAGACTCAAAAATATACATTACCAAATAAAAAGAACTCTTACAAAAGAGTTCTTTTTATTTGGTATCTTCCAATTCTCTTTTAATATCATCAACGGATACATGTAATACAGGTGCATCATCATCTTTTTTGAGGTAAACGTCAATGATTCCTGCCTGTACGATAAATCTTTTACACAAAATACAAATAAAATTATGTCCGTATATGTACATGGTAGCACCTATGCATCTGTCCTGACCTGCCTGAATGATAGCATTCTGCTCCGCATGTATTGAACGGCATGTTTCATAACATGTTCCCGACGGAATATTATTTTTTATTCTGTAGCACTCACCTCGCTCATAACAAGATTCTACACCGCTAGGAGTGCCATTATATCCTGTTGCCTTAATCTTTTTATCCTGTCCGACTATTATAGCACCTACCTGTGCCCTCAGACAGTTTGAACGGGAAGAACAGGTTTTTGCCATATCTAAAAAATAATCATTCCAAGATTTAATTCCCATTTTTATACTTCCTTTTGAATTTATTATATGAAAATAATTACATCTAAGCAAGATATTTGTTACAAAAAAACCGGTCATAAGACCGGTTCTTTTTGTATGATTTTTTTATTATTTTCTAAGAAAATCAGGTATCTGAATATTTATAAACGGATCCTGCTGATTGTTTGGTGCTTTTACCTGCGGAGTAGAGAAAGCATTCTTAAAGAATTCATCTGCAGGAATTGCGACCTTGCCTGCTTCTGTTTTTGCATTAACAGGCATTTGTGATTTAAGTTCAAATCCAGTTGCAATAACAGTAATTTGAATTTCACCCTGAATGTTATCATCAACAACAGCACCCATAATTACCTTAGCATCTTCCTGAACAGCATCATTAATGATGTTTGTTGCGTCAGTTACTTCATGTAATGTCATATCAGGTCCGCCTGTTATGTTAACAATAACACCGCTTGCACCATTGATTGTTGTTTCAAGAAGCTGAGAGTTAATAGCAATTTTAGCTGCTTCAACAGCTCTGCCTTCACCCTGACCGCGTCCGATACCCATTAATGCTGAACCGGAAGCTGCCATTACGGATTTAACATCCGCAAAGTCTACGTTGATTAAACCCGGAATAGTGATGATATCAGAAATACCCTGAACACCTCTCATAAGAACTTCATCTACAACGATAAATGATTCTACAAGTCCTACTCGTCTGTCTACAACATCAAGCAGCTTGTCGTTCGGAATTACAATAAGAGCATCAACTGCTTCTCTGAGTTTTTCCAATCCCTGAAGAGCCTGATTTTGTCTTCTTTTTCCTTCAAAAGAGAACGGTTTTGTAACAACACCTATTGTCAAAATTCCCAAATCTTTAGCAATTTTCGCAACAATAGGAGCTGCACCTGTACCTGTACCTCCGCCCATACCGGCTGTAACAAATACCATATCAGCACCTTCTATAGCTGATGTAATTTCCTGTTGTGCTTCTTCTGCTGCCTTTTCACCAACCTGAGGCTCTCCGCCTGCACCAAGGCCGTTGGTTAATTTTGCACCAAGCTGAATTCTGTTTTTGCAGGTTGATGTGTTTAAAATTTGTAAATCGGTATTCATTAACCAGAATTCAACTCCGGTTAAACCATTCTTTATCATTCGGTTTACGGCATTTCCGCCGCCGCCGCCAACACCGATTACTTTAATTTTTGCAGGTCCTGCTGAAGGAGCTGCGGGTGTAATATTATCTGATGATTGAATACTTGCAGATTGATAAGTATTTGATGTCTGTGATTGGTATGAATTCTGCATCGGCTGCATATTTTCAACATCTCTTTTTCCAAAAATATCAGGTCCTAAATTATCCACGATTTTTCCTCTTTTTTTCTTTTTATACTATAGCACTATAGTAACATACTATTTCAAAGAGAATCAAATGTAAAGTTTTAAGATTGTAAAATTTTATGATTGTTAATATAAATTTACATGAGTTTAAGGGCATAAAATGCGGAAAAATTTTTCTCCATAAAAAATCTCTCACATGCAAAGAACGCACTTTCCTTGCATGTGAGAGGTTATAAAATATTTATATTTTCAGCTGTTAACCGAAATCATATGAGAACGATTTCTTAATTTCAGTATCTACTGCTTTTTTGACAGATTCCAATTCAACAGTAACCATTTTTAATCTGTTCTGATATTCTTCCTGCTGTAAGTTAAGTTTCTTTTCAAGAAGCATTAGTTTATCCCTTCGGGCTTCCATTTGCTTAACTGCAGGATTTTCCGGATCCAAATCATTTCCCAAAGCCAAAATTTCATCGGCAGATGCTGATAATTCAAGCTTTGCCGAAGCAATCCATTGAATTTTAGATTCCAGTGAAATTTGATAGGCAGTCAAATACATCACTCTGAAACTTGAGGCAATTAATCCCATAATCGTTTCCTTTATCTTAGTTCATTTAAGTTTTTTGCCTTCAGAAATGTGTGTTCGTTGCTTTCTGCTATCAGACTTTCCATCTTGTGAAGCTGATGCTTGTGATAACTAACCCTGTACTTTGCCATTTTTAGCTTTTGTCGAATTGTCAACATGTTCTTCAGGCTTTCGATAAGAGTCGCGGCAAGTGCTTTAAATGGATTTTTACGTATAAAAAATGAACGCGTAAAATTCAAAAAATTAACAAACCGTTTCATCGTATCTTGTAGTTCGTTAGGCATAAGTTTTATCTCCTATGCATAATAAGCCTACATGTATTATAAAACATGTCTTGAATTGAAATTGCTTATTTTGGGGTATTTTTGTTACATTTGTTAACAATACTTTTTAAGTGAATAAGTGAATAGGTAAATAAGTGAATAAGCGAGATTTGCATCGTCATTTATAAACTTTTTACTTATTTCTTACTTCTTCCTTTCTATAATTTTGGGGTGGTAAACAGGAATTCTTTTTTATAAATTTCTTTGTTCTTTTTATTTATCGGCATATTTTTCAAAAACTTTAATTCATGGTTGCGATAATACTGTTGTTCTTTACAAAAATTTACAACTGCCACTATCGTTTTTACGAGAGTGTTATTTAATAAAATATCAAGTATTGTACGAATAACTGTTCTCTTTTTCATAATATCAGTATGTCTAGCTGCCTAAATCCTGAATATCTTTGCTTGCAGATTCAATATCATCTTTGAGCATTTTTCTTACAATATCACCCTGAGTATCAAGCATTTTGCAGACTGTTTCAATATTAGCAACCTTTTGAGAAAGAATGGTATCCGCATTTGCAACAATGTTGCTTGAAACGGCTTGATAAGCAGAAAGTGCTGCGGAAGTTGTTCCCTGCATTAAATTACCCATAACAACTGCAGGTAAGCCAAATTCACCCAGGTATGGTGCTGCTGCAGTCATTATACCGCCCCATCCTGAAACGATTCCGGCAAGAGGCATTACCCAGTTTTTTGCACCTATTCCGTAACCGTTTGCCGTACCTATGCCATAAGCTGCCGTACTTGCTATATCTGCAATACTTCCAATACCTGATGCAAATCCTGTTGCCTGTCCGTTAGAAGAACCGAAGCCAGAGATTAAATCACCAATTGATGATGCACCGCCTGTTGTTTGTCCGCTTTGCCTGTATCCGAAATTTGCCGCATAACCGCTCGGAAATCCGGAATAATTACCGAGAGAATTTACTCCGAAAGAGGAGTATGTTCCTGTTGTTCCGCCTGTTCCGCCTGTATATTGGCTCCAGTATGAAGTTCCGGGTATATTCATTGCCTGAGTCCCGCCAAGTGTAGTCATAAATGCTGAAGGGGCAAATAAACTTGCAAGCTGGTATAAAAATCCGCCGGCTGCTTCAAATCCTGTGCCTGAACTTCCTGAACCGGAAACAGTTAAATCTCTCAGTCTGTCGTAAGTTTCATAAAGCATAACTTTTGCATCAGCTGATGCTGCGCCGAATCTGTTTGCTATTACAAGGTATCCATCATTTTTGTATGACATTTTTTTAAGTGAATAAGTTAATAAGTGAATAGGTAAATAAGAGATTTTTATCAATTATTGACTTGTTTGCTTATTTCTTATTTCTTCCTTTCTTTTTTGTAAATGTATTTATGATTGCCGGTTTGCTTATTTGTTTTTGAATAACTCTAAGCAGCGAGGCTGTTATACGTATTAACCTCCAAATGTTTTGAAGGACTTGTCGACGTTATCTTTGATAACCTTAGTTACGGCATCAATTTCCGTAGAGAGTGCATTTTGTTCAGTATCAAGTTGTTTTAAGCGCAGTTCAAGCTGTTGGTCTTCCTGGTGAATTAATGAGGTTTTTGCGTTTATGTCTTGTACTGCTTTTTCGTATAATGCAGACTTGTAATTATATTCATTCATTGCATCCTGATAACCGGCTTCATCGGTTATTGTATTAGATGCAAGAGTATGAACAATTGAATCATCTTCAAATCTTACACTGGTAAATCTTCCGTTGCTGTCAGTTTCCAGTAAAGCTTTTTTTGTTTCACTTATGTCTTTGTCTTCATATTCAGCATTGTAATACGGAAGTTTAATCTGACCGTCAATATTGTTTATACCGGTACCGCTTTTATATGAATTTTCCAAATCGGTAAAGCTTGTATAATATGTAACATTATTGTACGTAAATTTATATATACCGCCTTTGTATTTACCCTGGCTGTCAAAACAGTTTGCAATATTTGTTGTAATTTCAGCATCTTTCATATCTGCTATGATACGTTCAAGTTCTGCTGTTTCGTTTTCATCTAAACTGTCAAGAAGTGTTAGTTCGCAGTTACCGACATAAGTCGGGGTTGAGAGGCTGTCATATTCCGCTTTCTTTTCATCATATGCAAATTTAGCATCAACTGCCGCAACTTTAGCTGTGTTAATTTGTGCGGCATATGTTTCGTATTGTGCGTTAATATCTGCCGTTTTATACTGGTTCATTACTGATGTACCCTTTGCGGCAATAAGGTCTGATGAAAATGCCATTGAACCATAAAGTGCAGAATCAGGATCTGTTACATAAAATACGGTTTTACATAATTCATCTACATCAGCATCCTCAGGATATACACCGTTCTTTTTCAAATTCTCTATACTTGTTTTAATTGCAGCCTGAGTATCGGCATCAGTTCTTTCATAAGCCGTGAAAACAGTTTTAGTTTCTACACCTTCTGTATTAGTCTGAGTAATCTCATAATCTCCGTCAAGAGTTTCTTCACAAGCGGTTATACGGTTTATTGTTCCTGATTTATAATTTGTTAATGTAGATGCTTTTGTTTTTATTTCCGCAAGGTCTTTTTCTGCTTCATCCCATGCTTTTTTAGCCTCAGTTACTTCTTTAATTTTAGCGGAAATCTGTGCTTCCGTTGCAGGGGCACCTGTAGAAAACTGAACCTGAGGATCTGACAGCTTTTGTTCTCTTCCGGTATATGCACGTGTATTATAATGGTAAGTTACCATATAGTTATACTCTTCTTCAGGACTTGCCAATTGTTTCCAGTCATCAAGAGTATATGTTGTAGGACCGTCTTTAAATGTATACTGGAGTTTTGTAAAATCACTTGTGCTTGGAGGCACAGGTACATCTAATCCAAGCATTTGATTAAATAAATTTGCTGATTGGTTTGATAAAACTAACCTTGACTGGTTAATTTGCTGTCCTTCATATTCACAATTTGATTTTCTTGCAACCAGAGCTAGATATCTGGCTTGAGATGCTGCCATTCCCATAGCGGTTCTCCTTTTTTGTATATTTTGCTTTGTATGCGGAATCCGGATAAATTCTATCCGTTATTCACACTTTATTGTTCTTTTAATGGGATATTACTAAAAGTCAACTTTTCCAATAATATTATATTATATGTTTAGATGTTTTTATATTTGTATATATTAAAAATACTCCGTTTGGTGTAGTTAAAAAGAAAAAAATCATTTTTTTGGTGTAGAAAAATTTTTGGATACGCAAATTATTTTTTTAGAATTGTTAATAATATTGATAAATAGTGCAAAAAAAAATATTTTATGTTATTATAAATTCATCAGATTTGATTAGGAATATGAAAGGAGATATTTACATGTCCAAAATAAAAGCATTGCTGTTAACATTAGCACTTTTTTCAACAACAAGTGTTTTTGCTTATTATAATTTTATCGGAGAAGTTCCACTTCCGGGTAAAACAATAGCATCACCACAGCTTCAGCAGGATACAATTTTTTCTGTAGGTGCTTATGGTTTAAGAATTGCTACTAAAGATTGTTTTACCGTTGCAATTACAAATACTGAAGTTTCCAAACCCAAAAAAGGTGATACCTGGGAAGAAATATGGACTTTGAAAGTTTGTGAAAGAGAAGGCAGATTACCTATTCAATTTACACAAAATCCTGACGGTTCAGGCACTTATGCTCTTGATTATATGAATATTAAGTGGAGAACGGTAGGAACTAAATAAGTTTTAAAAATCCGCCTTTTAAAAGGCGGATTTTTTATGCCAAACAAACTCTGTTTCTGCCGGATTCTTTAGCCTCATAAAGAGCTTTATCTGCCCGTTCAAACAATTCTTCTCCGGTTTCTTTGTTATTAAATTCCGCAAGCCCCATACTTATAGTTACATTTATTGATTTTATATCACTGTCTTCAATACTTACCGGTATAGGAGAAGATTCTATGGCTTTTCTTAAACGTTCTCCGACAATTTTTGCTTCTTGTATATGTGTATAAGGAAGCAGTACTGCAAATTCTTCTCCGCCGTATCTTGACGGGATATCTGATTCACGAAGTGCTGATTTGATAATTGAGGCAACCCCTCTTAATACAGCATCACCGCTTGCGTGTCCATAGGTATCATTAACTTTTTTGAAAAAGTCAATATCAATCATCATTGCGCAAAGAGGATTGTTTTGTCGTTTTGTAGTTGCAATTTCCTGCCCAAGACGATGTTCAAATTGTCTGCGGTTATTCAAATTAGTTAAAGCATCTATAGTTGCATACTGCAAAATTCTTGAATATGAATTAGCACGGTTAATAGTAATTGCTGATTGCCTTGTAAGCTGTTCCAGATAACTTATGTCACGTTTTGATAAGGCATCCAGTGTACTTCTTGCAACTATGCAGCCTGATATTTCTCCTTCTTCCGATTTGAGAGGAAAGGCTCCGATTTTATCATTGTTTGTTAAAATATATTCTGTTTCCGGTGTAAGCTGCTTTAAGGCATCATATATTCTTTCGTCTTTGCATGCTTTTGGCCATATTAATTTATATTCATTGTCGCATTTCAGAAATACGTATATTAAGTGGTCGGTAATAAACCTGTCAAGCATTTCACCGATAATAGGCACTATATAATTCAGTTCATATTGTGTTTCAATGATTTTTGCAATGTTTTTCATTGAATCATGAAATTCTACATTGATTTTTGACTGTTCGTTAAGAAGAATATTCTGTAATTTTAATGAAACCTGAGATGCAAAAATTTTCATTAAAAATAAAAAGTTCATATTAATTGATGTATTATCTTCAAAATTTATATTTATAAGCCCAAAAACTTTTTCATCACGAACAATCGGCATATATAAAGAATTTATTTTAAAAGTAATGTCACTAATTACTGTAGGAAGTTTGTAAGCTTTTGAATTAATTACAAAATCTTGTCCTTTTATACTTTCAAAAGATTTATAAATATCATCACGGTCTTCAACAATAGACCAGGAGTTTATGTAGTCACGCATTGTGTTGGTAACATTATCATATATATAAATATCAAGTGATTTAAACGAAATAATTTCTTTCAGCAGACTTTTTAATTCTTCGGTCAGCCTTGTTGAATCAAACTCATTCGTTAGAATGTCGGCTGTTTTAGATAAAAATTGCAACTGGTTATTTATCATTATATCTCTGCTCCGTCTTCATCTTCTTCAGGTGTATTGAAGGTTTCAAAACCGGCACAAGTTCTGAAGTTCTTTGCCATTGCTCTGTCAAAATCATCATCGGCAACTATTCTTCCGTTAACATAGGTATAACTCATGCTGCCGGTCGGTTTATCGGTAAGTTTCTCAACTCCGTATTCCGTTCCTGACATAAATCTTCTGGAAACTTCATTAAGCAGATTAAATACATAAGCTGTCTGAAGTTCCGAACTGTCAGGAGATTCAAGTATCAGAATGGCAGCTTTTTCCAATTCGGCTCTTGAGTCATTATATCTGCTCATGCTTCTTAATAAGACTGCCAAATTGTAATGAGCTTCAAATTGTTCGGGTTTAAGCTCAATGGACTTGCAGTAATCCAGTCCTGCAGCTCTCCATTCTCCTCTTAAATGATGAGCTACAGCCCTGTTATAATAAATATCATATTTATTTTTTATGAATTTCAGAGCTTTTGTATATGATTCAATGGCATCTCCTAAATACTGGTTAATCATAAATTTTTTATCAAGGGGCAGATACATTGCTTTTTGCTTGTATGCAACACCTTTATTAAAATAAGCAATTCCGCGGTTTCCTTTAATACTTCTTACGTTACTGTAAACAAAAGGTATCCATAGCTGGAATAATTTTATTTTCGGAATCTCGTCAAACTGTTCTATTGCTTCATCAAAAAAACCAAGGTCTTCTAAATAAACTATACCGAGATTCATACGTGCCATGACATATTTCGGATTGTGAGAGATTGCATTTTTATATGCATCTACAGCTGAAGAATAATCTTCATAAACGGCATATATGTTACCAAGATTGAACCATGCTTCATAATGTCCCGGGTATAATGCAAGCCCTTTTCTGTAATAATTAAGGGTTTTTGCCATGTCATCCTGTGAGTATGCCTGGTCGCCTTTGTAAATATAGTATATGCCCTTGACCTTCATAATCTGTCTTTCAACCTGTGTTGGGAAAAAATACCAGATAAGGAAAAGGATGCCAAAAAATATTAAAATTGAAAACAAATTTTTAAAAAAACGTTTCATACAGAGAAAATTATATCATAAATGTTAATTTGATAGAAGATAGCAGAACTTAAACACTGTATTTTTCCGAATGGACCGGCGGACTTTATTTTATCTCCTGTTTTAGATATAATCACTGATATGAACAGAGAAAACGTAAGAAATTTTTGTATAATAGCCCATATAGACCACGGAAAATCAACTTTAGCTGACAGACTTTTGGAAGCTACAGGAACCGTTGCCGAACGTGATATGCAGGAGCAGTTATTAGATACGATGGATATTGAACGGGAACGGGGAATTACAATTAAATTAAATGCCGCAAGAATGAATTACAGAGGCAAAAACGGTCAGGACTATATATTTAATCTTATTGATACTCCGGGGCACGTTGATTTTTCTTATGAAGTTTCACGTTCATTGGCAGCATGCGAAGGTGCTTTACTCATTGTAGATGCAACACAGGGTGTTGAAGCTCAGACACTTGCCAACGTTTATATGGCAATAGAGCAAAACTTAGAGATAATTCCTGTTATTAATAAAATTGATTTACCTTCTGCAGATGTTGAAAGAGTTAAACAGGAAATTGAAGAAATATTGGGAATAGATACTTCAATTGCAATTCCCGTCAGTGCAAAAACGGGGGTCGGGATAGGGGATGTTCTTGAAGCGATTGTGGATTTTGTTCCGCCGCCAAAAGATACATCAGAAAAACCGTTAAGAGCATTGGTTTTTGACAGTGCTTATGATCCTTATCTCGGAACACTTTGTTTCTTTAAGATTATGGATGGTAAAATGCGTCTTGGTGATAAGGTTCGTTTTATGGCATCCGGTAAAGAGTATGATGTTGTTGAAATAGGATACCTTACCCCTAACAGAGTTCAGGTAGAAGAACTTGTATGCGGTGATGTAGGATATTTTGCAGGCTCAATAAAAGAAATAACCCGTTTTGTAGGTGATACTGTTACGCATGTCGAAAATCCGGCAAGCGAACCGTTACCCGGATATAAAGAAGCTCTGCCCATGGTGTTTTCCGGCATGTATCCTGTTGATAACGAAGATTATCACGAACTTAAAGAATCACTGGAAAAACTTAAACTTTCGGACAGTTCAATAACTTTTGAGCCGGAAACTTCATCTGCTTTGGGTTTTGGTTTCAGGTGCGGATTTTTGGGCATGCTTCACATGGAAATTGCACAGGAAAGACTTGAGAGGGAATATGACTTATCTATTGTAACTACCGCACCTTCGGTTATTTACAAAGTTCATAAAACTAACGGAGAAGTTGTTGATATTGATAACCCTGCGAACCTTCCGGCACCGCAATACAGAGATTATATAGAAGAACCTTATGTAAAAGTATCTATAATTACTCCGAATGAATATGTAGGTACACTTATGGATTTGGCTCAGTCTAAACGCGGCATATTTATAAATATGAATTATCTTGATAAAGTCAGAGTGGATTTAGTGTATCATTTGCCGCTGAGTGAAGTTATTACGGATTTTTATGACCAGCTAAAATCAAGAACAAAAGGTTATGCAAGTCTTGATTATGAATTTGCGGAATATAAACGTTCAAAACTTGTTAAACTTGATGTTATGCTGGCAGGAGAAGTTGTTGATGCGCTTTCCGTAATTTGTCACGAGGACAATGCTTTTTATATAGGTCAAAAATTAACGGAAAAACTTAAAACAATAATACCGAGACAGATGTTTGAAGTTCCGATTCAGGCTGCTATAGGCGGGAGAGTTATTGCTAGAACGAATATCAAAGCTTTAAGAAAAAGCGTTCTTGATAAGTGCTATGGTGGTGATATTACAAGAAAACGAAAACTTCTTGAAAAACAAAAACGCGGTAAAAAACGCATGAAGGCCGTAGGTAGGGTAGAAGTTCCGCAGGAAGCATTTATGGCGGTGCTGAGTCTTGAAGAAGATTAAAAATTTAAAAAATACAAACCATAAAAACAACGTGGAAATATTAGTAATTCATTTTCTTTCATGTTAGACTTTTTTTATGGAAAGAAAACCGATTATCGCAGTTGTAGGAAGACCTAACGTAGGCAAATCTACTTTTGTTAACAGACTTGTTGGCAAAAGGCAGTCTATTGTTGACGATTTACCCGGAGTAACAAGGGACAGAATATATTTTGATGTTGAATGGCAGCACAAACAATTTACTGTTATCGATACGGGCGGAATTGTTCCCGGAGACGAAGATGAAATAATGCTTTCAATATATGACCAGGCAAAAATTGCCTGTGAAGAAGCGGATAAAATTATTTTTCTTGTTGACGGAATTGATGGTGTTACTCCTGTTGATGAAGATATAGCCAATATTTTAAGGCAATCCGATAAGCCTGTATATCTTGCGGTTAACAAAGTTGATTCACATAATCAAATTACTATGATAAATGATTTTTATTCGCTTGCACTGGGCGAACCAATTGCAATATCAGCACTTCACGGTTCAGGCGGTGTCGGTGATATTTTGGACGAAATTACAAAAGATTTTGTACAGGATGAAAAAAAAGAAGAAGACAGTGCAATTAAACTTGCGATTGTAGGCAGACCAAATGCCGGAAAATCTTCCATTGTTAATGCACTTCTCGGTGAAAACAGGGTTATTGTATCGGATATTTCCGGAACAACCCGTGACAGTATTGATTCCCGTTTAAGTTATAACGGGCAGGATTTTGTAATTATTGATACTGCAGGAATCAGAAAAAAATCGAAAGTTGATTACGGAATTGAAAAATTTGCCGTAGACAGGGCAATTCGTTCAATAAAAGAGTGTGATGTTGCACTTCTTGTTATTGATGCGGCAGAAGCGGTTAACGGTATATCAGACCAGGATAAAAAAATCGCATCAATAATAACCGAAGCAGGAAAAGGCATGGTTATTGCAATAAATAAATGGGATTTGATTGAAAATAAAAAATCAAATACTATAAATAAATTTGAAAAATCGCTGGAGAATGAAATCCCGTTTTTGAGTTATGTACCCAAAATATATATAAGTGCTGTTACTCATCAAAGATTAAATAATATTTACACAAGGGTAAGAGAGGTTAAGGCAGAGCATTCAAAACGTATTTCAACAGGCTTGCTCAATAAAGTAATTAATGAAGCCTATGCCCTTAATCCGCCTCAGACAATAAGAAATAAAAAATTAAAGATTATGTATTCAACTCAGGCATCGTCTGAGCCGCCGACATTTATTCTTTTTGCAAATGATGAAAATTTATTGAAAGACCATTATAAACGATATATGGAAAATAAATTGCGTGAAGCTTTCGGATTTATGGGAACACCTATAAGAATTGCAGTCCGCCAGCGAAGCGAACGGAAGTAAATACTAATCTGCAATATAGAGAATCGGATGTCCAAAGCCGGAATGTTTAATTCGTAAAATATTGCTGCTTACAAGTTCATCAATAAGTGCATTAATTTCTTTATGTTTTCTGCCGTTCAAAGCTCCGAAAAAACGAGATTCTGCTGCTTTTGCATGAAAATCGTTATTCAGTATTGTACTGCTTCCGGCAAGAATCTTCGTGATACCGCTTTTACCATAAATACCGCCAAATTCTGATACGCAATCAATTATTATTTGTTTTGCCTCTTCACTGCTTATTGTTGTTTCGTCCTGTTCATCCAAATCAAAAAGGGTTTGAGTTAACGGAGTTACTTCGCCGATTTCTTCAAGTTTGGAATAAAATTCAGAAACTTTTTCTTCCACCATAACTTTTTCCGGTGAAAATCCCCTTAAATACAATCCGTCTAATGTTTTCACTCTGCTCATTGCAACGTAAGCCTGACCTTTTTCAAAGATTCTCGAACAATCTACAACCAATTTATCTAATGTCATTCCCTGAGATTTATGGATTGTAATTCCGTAAGCTAATCTAAGCGGATATTGAGTTCTTTCGGCTGCGAGTTTATCCTGATAGTAATATTCAAATTTATGCTGCGGAATATCTGCACAAACTCCGTTATCAAATTTTACCGTAATTGAGTTTTCGTTAAAACTTAATATTTTTCCGCATGAACCGTTAATAAGTCCTTTATTGAAATCCAGATTAATAAGAAGCATTACTTTTGCACCGAGCTTTAATGTTATTTTCTTATCTGCTCTGCAATTTTTTCCGAAAATTTCAAGTATATAATTTTCTCTTTCGGTAAATCCGAAGAATACAGGTTTTGTCCCTCTGTATATTCCGTCTGTTGCTTCAAAGATTTTTACCGGTTCGTCAATCATGTTAAATTTTGAAAGGTTATACCTGTTTGCTTCGTTGTTGGTTGAAAAAATATGCAGCATATCTGTTTCAAATGTATCAATATTTGTTTCCCTGGTAGATAAAAGTGTGATATCCTCATCATCAAGACGATTAATACGCATATCGGAAAGAGCTTTTATAAACTTTGCTTCATTCTGTCTGTAATTTTGTTTTAAGACAACATTTTTCAGTCTTAAATCATCCCACAGATGTGATTCAAAACAGTAATACCTTTTTGGAATAATAAATTCGTCACCGAACAAACTATTTTCTTCGGTTTCGTTATTGAACCCTTCTACCGGCGGAAGCTGATAAAAATCACCTATAAAGAGAACCTGAATGCCGCCGAAAGGTTCAACGGACTCTCTTATTATTTTTAAAACCTCATCTATATATTCAAAAGTTTCCATACTCAGCATGGAAATTTCATCAACAGCCAAAATTTTGCAGCTTTGTATTTGCTTTAATACAGAAGGTCTTGTGCGTATTTTTTCAACAACTTTATAAACAGGATTTTTACATAATCCGACACCTGCCCATGAATGCAGAGTTTGCCCTTTGACATTTACTGCCGCAATTCCGGTTGTGCTTGTTATGGTGAGTTTCTTTTTAAATTTTTCTTTTAATTTATTCAGAATATAACTTTTTCCTGTTCCTGCGTATCCTGTCAGAAATACGTTTTCCCCGTTTTGAAGCAGTGTTAATACTTTTTTATATTCACTGTTTTCTTCCGATTCCTGATTTATGTTAATATTCTGTTTTTCTGAATTTTTTTTTGTATCTATAACCTGATACTCATCTGCATATTCAGCCTCTTTGGAAAAATCTATTTGATTAAAGTTGATTATTTTGTATTCACAAATTTCATTTTTTGCATTAATTCTTGTAAATTTTATAATTTGTTCTCCGGGCTTAAGTTCATGTTGTAACTTGTTTTCGGAAATCCATTGAGTGGAGTTGTAATTATTAATTCTTTTATAACATTCAAGAATACATTGAGTAATTGCCTGAAATTTTCTGCCTTCTTTATTTGTGTGCAATTCAGGAATCTGCTTCAACATACTTGCAGCATCTTCGGTTAACCGCTGATAATCAATATTATCAGAGGTCATATATTGAAGTGTTTGTTTCGGATTTTCAAATGTAAGTTCCATAAAATCAATTTATTATAAATTTTTTTATTAATCAAATATAGTATTTTGAAGGGTGTGTTTATGTTAAAATAAAAACAACAATAACTGAATGAATATCGGGAATTGAGGGTTTAACAGATGGAAATATGTATTATAGGGACAGGATATGTCGGATTAGTTGCCGGAGCTTGTCTTGCGGATATGGGTAATAATGTTATCTGTGTAGATAATGATATTAAAAAACTTGAACAACTTCAGAATGGAATAATACCTATTTTTGAACCCGGTTTGGAAGAACTAGTCAAAACTAATGTTTTGGAATCAAGATTGACGTTTACGTCTGATATAGATTTTGCGGTTAAAAAATCAAAAGTTTGTTTTATAGCAGTAGGCACTCCACAGGATACTGATGGTTCAGCAGATTTACATTATGTTTTGGAAGTTGCAAAAACTATCGGAAAATCAATGAACGGGTATAAAGTAATTGTTGATAAATCTACGGTTCCTGTTGGTACAGCCGAAAAAGTCAGCGAAGTAATTAGAGAAAATTCTGATTATGAGTTTGATGTGGTTTCAAATCCGGAGTTTTTGAAACAGGGTAATGCTGTAGAGGACTTTTTATATCCGGACAGAGTTATAATTGGCTCTGATTCAGAAAAAGCATCCAAAATAATGCACGATATTTATTCTCCGTTTTTAAGAACAACAAACAGAATAATAAATATGGATGTTAAATCGGCTGAAATGACAAAATATGCCGCAAATTCATTTTTGGCAACCAAAATTTCATTTATGAACGAAGTAGCAAATCTTTGTGAGCATCTGGGTGCAAATGCAGAGATGGTAAGAATTGGCATTTCTGCTGATTCAAGAATAGGAAATAAATTTTTATTTCCGGGGCTTGGATACGGAGGGAGTTGTTTTCCTAAAGATGTAAGAGCTCTTATCAGGATGGGAGAAGATACAGGCTGCAGTATGAATATTGTTTCTGCCGTTGATAAAACAAACAGAATGCAAAGAGAATTATTTGTCAGAAAAATTACTGATTATTATGAAAATAATATCAGCGGAAAAACTTTTGCAATATGGGGACTTTCATTTAAACCAAAAACGGATGATATGCGGGAAGCACCATCAATTACAATAATTAACTCTTTACTTGAGCTTGGTGCAAATATTCAGGCTTATGATTCAAAAGCAATTCCAAAAGCCAAAAGTATTTTCGGAGATAAAATTCAGTATTGTCAAAATGCTTATGATACACTGTCAGGTGCAGATGCTCTTTTAATACTAACCGAATGGAACGAATTTAAAAGACCGGATTTTAACAGGGTGAAATTATTGCTGAAAAGTCCTGTAATATTTGACGGAAGAAATTTATACAATTCAAACACATTGAAGGGCATGGGTTTTGTCTATTGTTGTATCGGAATTAAAGCACAATAGTTTATATCAGGCGAAAACCATGTTATAATATAGAAAAGGTTTTAATAATGTTTAAGAGAAAATGTAAAATAACTTTTATAACCCATGGTGCAACAGTTCATTCCATGGACGGAATCGTAAGTGATTCGGATAAATTTCCTAAAATAAACGATATTGGTGAAGAAGAAATAAGTAAAGTATGCGAATATCTTACTAACAGAGCAGTTAATTATGATAAAATTTACACTGATTCGTCTGCAAGATGCACTCAGTCTGCTCAAATTGTCGCTAAATTATTCAAGAAAAAAATCACAACAATTAACCTCTTACCAAGAAGGTATGGCGAATGGAGCGGTCAGTCGGTTAACGAGATTTACAAACAATACGGTGTTGATGCAATTACAAAAACTCCAAAAGGCGGTGAAAGTCTTGAAAAATTTAATAAACGGGTAGCAGAAGTTATTGATAAACTTGTTGAAGAAAATTTGGGCAACCGTATAATAGTTGTTACAACTCCGGATGTAGTTCGGGCTGCAGTTGCTCTTACGTTAAACCTTGAACCGGAATCACAGTATAAAATGCTTATAAAAACAGGCTCTTTAACTCAGATTAGTTATTTTGAAGATAACTGGTCAAGTATTATTTATTCAGACTACGTTCCGCTTTAATAATTGGTACTGTTTTTATGCATAAAACAATGTAAAGATTTTGTAATAAAAAAGCAATTTTCAGTCTTTACGTGTTTTAGGTATGGTGTATGAAAATGTGTATAGGAGGTTTTATGGCAGTTCAACCGGTTAGTTTTAGTAATTACTCAAAATATCAGACAAATTTTAAGGCGAGCGAAAATTATGAAAACCCGATTAGCAGAAAATCAGAACGTAATTTGGCAATTTTAGGTTCTGTAGGCGGCAGTGTTTTAGTTGGTACTCTTGCAGGATTGGGTTCAAGTTTATTCCCGAAAATTAAAGAAAAAGGCTGGAAATGGCAGCTTCCGATTGGTGCTGCTGTCGGCTTAATTATGATGGGACTTACCCTGCCGTCAAAATTGTATAATACTAAAGTTAATGCTTATGCAAGAGAAAAAGAAATGGATGTATTTTCACGTCAGAAATCTGCACAGTCAAACATATATGAAGATATAGATAATGAAATCAAAGATGACAAAGTTTCTCTTGATGACAAAATAAACCATTATGCAACCGTTAAAATGGCAGATAACGGCAACGGTATGATGATAAAAGGTGTTTAAGGCAAAAAAGTGTTATACGCAATTCAAAATATAAACGGTATCAATAGTACAGTTCCGTCATTTCGCAAACAAAAAAAGATTCAGGAACCTGTTGAATTGGGTGACGATAACCCTATTTCAAGAAAAGGTGAGGTTATGAATCTTATTAAAACTACATTTGTAGGCGGTTTGGCATTGGGCGGATATTTGCTTATGGAGCTTGTGGAAAACGGTGAATTTGCAGTTGAAACACTTTTTAATTATTCAGAAAAATTAGCCAAAACAAAAAATAAAAAAGAAATAGAAAAAATAAAAAAAGAGCTTGAAACAAAGAAAAAGGCAGCAAGAGATGCCAGAATATTAAATACTCTCGGTATTTTTGCCGCACTGGTTGCTGTTGGAATAAGCGGCTTTGCACTTCTGTACACATTATTTCATGCACCAAAAATCGCTTATGAGAGCAAAGTTAATACCTTTACAAAAGGTAAGGAAATGGATGTATATATAAAGGCAAATGAGGCAGAGCGGGAATTGTATACACAGCTTGATGAAAAAGCACAAAATGCGACACCGGAAGAAAAAGAAAAATTAAAAACCCAATATATGCAAATGGTTAATGCCAAAAACCAGGTGCCTGATTATGTAAATTTAAAAAGATAACAGAAAATTCTGTTATTATTTAACTTCTGCTAATTTTTCAAGTTTTAGTTTTTGGTCATATTCTATCAGTAGGTGAATTAATTCTTCCAGGTCACCGTCAATAACTGTCCAGACATTTAAGTTTTGACCGATTCTGTGGTCTGTAAGTCTGCCTTGCGGGAAGTTATATGTTCTGATTCGTTCGCTTCTGTCACCTGTTCCGACTTGAGAACGGCGAAGGTCTGTGATTTCCTGCATTTGTTTTTGAACTTCCAAATCGTACAATTTTGAACGTAAAATTTGCATTGCACGTTCTTTGTTCTGTAATTGCGAACGTTCTTCAGTACAGAAAATCATTATCCCTGTAGGTTTGTGGAATAAACGGGCTGCAGTTTCCACTTTGTTTACGTTTTGACCGCCTGCACCACCTGAACGTGCAGTAGACATTTCGATATCTTCCGGTCTGATTTCAATTTCAACATCATCTACTTCCGGCATAACCGCAACTGTTGCAGTTGAGGTATGTACTCTGCCCTGAGATTCTGTTTCCGGCACTCTCTGAACACGATGAACACCTGATTCATATTTGAGTTGTGAATAAACGGCATCACCTTTAATTGAGATAATTATTTCAGAATATCCGCCGGCTTCACATTCGGTTTTGGAAAGAATTTGAGTTTGCCAGCCTTGTTTATCGGCAAACTTAAGATACATTCTTGCCAAATCTCCGGCAAAAATGTTGGCTTCATCGCCGCCTGCACCCCCTCTGATTTCAAGCATAATGTCTTTATCGTCCATCGGATCTCTAGGAAGAAGTAAAACCTTCATTTTTTCTTCATATTCAGGAAGCTTTGCTTCATTTTCTTCCATTTCTGCCTTTAAGAATGTCTTCATTTCTTCATCTTTTTCTTCGTGAATCATCTGTTTTGCTTCTTCAATGGCATCAGTTGCTTTTTTCCAAGCATAATAAAGTTCAACGGTTTCTTCCATTGATTTTCTTTGTTTGGATAAGTCACGGAATTTATTGTAATCAGCAATAACATTTGGATCGGACAGAGTTTGACCGAGTTCAATATATTTTTTTTCTATCTGAATAATTTTATCTAACATGTCTTTCATAACAGAGTCCCTTTTTAAAGTCTAATTAATATTTTTAGTATAACAAAAACAAAAATATATTTTGAACAAGAATAGCATACAATAATACATATTATGGTGTTTTAAGCAATTGTTTATGTAAAAACTTATACCCTCCCTTTCTAGGGGGAGGGATAGGGCGGGGGCTGATTTTGTTAATAGTATATTCCCCAACCGAGCTTCCAAGTTTTGAAACAAAGTTTCTCAACAGGAATCTCTACCTTCCCCCGTAAGGAGAAGGAAAGGACTATTCTTCTCTTTACATAAGAAACAAATATAGGAGAAAAAGTAAGAATATTTGAAAATATCTTAAAACACATCAAAATACATATTTTGTTCTTTCTGAATGTAAAAATTTGTTAACTTTTAGGCAATTTCTGCCGTAAAAATTTCTTTATTTACATGGAAGTGTTGTATGAATATTGATTCAATGAACTGTAATTACAATGTGCCAATGCAGGGTAAAAACCTGAATTGGTTCAAAAGGCAAATTAAACGTGCAGGACAGTGGTTCCTTGACATGTCACCTTCTCATACAACAAAAGATACACCAAATTCACCGGATAAATGGAACAAAATCAATAATATTTGTTCAAATCCAATGTGGAACAGAGGAATTATGGGAGCAACAGCACTTGCAACACAACCATGGATTGATTATTACAACCACAGAGTAGATGATGAAACACGTACGGTATCAAGAAACAGAACAATAGCCAAAATTTGTGCCGGAACACTTGTTGGCATGTTCGTAGTCAGAGGACCTATATATAAAATTGTTGAAAAACTGACTGATATTAACGGTACAAAGAGTTATAGCAAAGCCCTGTTGCCTAAAAATTTCCTTTCCGAACTCAGGCAGCATGACAACTATGTTAAAAATTACAGGTCGGCAATTGCAATGGTACTTGCTCTTATTGCCATGTCTGTAACTAACTTCATTCTTGATGCTCCGCTTACGACTTTCTTTACAAATTATTTGAATAAAAAATCCGGCATAAAAGCAAACGATGATTATATACCTGCTCCTAAACCTGCATACAAGAAGGAAAGGGAGGTATATAATGCTTAAAAAGATTTTCCAAAAACCGTTAAATTGGATATACAATAACTTTAAAGAAGACACTTCCCTTATGCTTATTGTTACCGGTTCTCTGGGATGGATTTTATCATCTGCCGCTCAAATCGGTGCAATTCTGAATAACAAAAAAATATCCAATGAGAAAAAGAGCTTCCTGCTGCCTCAGGAATTTATGGACGGGCTTATTAATGTTGGTACATTTTTATTTACAACTATTGTATTTAAAAAAGGTATAGAAAAATTAATAAAAACAGGCAAAATTGTTCCGCAAAGTGTCAGAACATACCTGAATAATAATGCAAATCTTTACAAAGATAAGATCGGAAAAATTGATTTTAACCTTGACGTAATACTGGGTAATGATAAGGCAAATGCACCATATGAAGCATATAAAGCTTACAAAAACTATGTTACAACTATGGGAACTGTTGGTGCAAGCATTCTTGCCTGCAATATCATAACACCTGAAATAAGAAATAATACTGCATCAAAAGTTCAAAAGAATTATATAGAAATGAAAAATAATAACCGGCTCTATCCGAAAAATTCTGATATGAGAATCTGAAATACTGCTCTTTTTAATACTGCATATTAACCTTTCTTTACAAAACTCAAAAAACGGGCAATTTTTGAGTGAATATATACTTTATATATAAAAGAGAAGAGTAAAACTTTTAATGTCGACAATAAGAACACAAAAAAGAAAATTTGTTATTAAAGCAGGAATGAGCATTGACTTTGTCAAGAGTGCCAAAGATGCTACTTCGCTGCAAAAAAAGTATGCGAGTGCTTTTGATACTGATAACAATAAAGTTTTCAGCCAAAAAGAAGCTAATATATTTAATGCTACTTCTTTCAGCGAAAGAGCTGATGGCACTGTGATGTTTTGGACTCGTAAAAAAGACGGAACAAAACAGGGGAAAAAATTTAATATTAATGATAAAAATATAAAATATGATGTAAACTTTGATGTTCTTCCGTATGTAAAAGCAAAAAGCAATCCGCAAAAAAAGCCTCAGGAAAAAGGTATTCTGGATAAAGTTAAGGAATTTTTCAGCAAAGCTTGCGGATTAAAAAAATCAGAACCTCTCTCGCTTCTTGATATAAATAAAGAAACCGAATGGAAAAAGAATTATAACTGGTCAGAAGGTTGTAACAGAAAAATATCAACAATAGTTATAAACGAAGAACTTGCAGCTGATCCGAATTTGTGTCTGGCTTTACATAATATAGGCAAAAAAGCAGGATTTGAAGTTAAAATTTCCGAATATTCAAACGAACAGGCTGTATGGCTTGAGGATTACAGTATCAGAAGGGCAGACGGTAAAATATACATATTACCGCCTATGTCAAAACCTGAAGTCGATACTGTGAATGCTCAAAATGTTGACAGAAATTCCCGTCTGAGCGATGTTTATGCTGAACAGTTAAATGATAAAAATGTTGTCCGCGGAAAATCTTATCTTGAAGGCGGAAATGTATTAAATACAAGACTGAAAAACGGTGAAAGCGGAGCAATTATCGGTAAAAAATCAATAGAATATTCACTGCAGGCAATGAAGCTTGAAGATACACCGGAAAATATAGAAATTGTTAAAAAACAAATAGCTGAAGACCTTGGGTTAAAACCGGAAAATATTACATATATTAGTCAAATCGATTTTCATATTGATATGTTTTACAGACCTTTGCAGGATGGAGTTGTTGCTGTTCCTGATTACAAAGAAGCAATAAAAATTTTAAAAAATACAAATATAAAAGGGATGAATAAAGAACAAAAAGACAAACTTTTAAAAAAATTAGAAAAAATGGATAAAATTGTTACACCATTAATAAATAAATCAAATGAAAATCTTAAAAACTCAGGTTACACATTACGTAAAATACCTTGTTTTTCTATGCCTACAGATTTTAAGTCACTTTTTGATAAAAACCCAAATATCAATTATCATAATGCTCTCTGCGGCACCTCAAAAGACGGAAGACAATATATCATTCTGAATCAGTCTTATGACGAACTTAACAATATAATAACGGAATATTATAAAAAAGCCGGAATTAATGATGTATATTTTGTGCCTACACAAGAATATCTGGCACGAAATGGCGGTATAGACTGCCTTACTCAGGAAAAGTAGAAAAATTTTTTGTCGGTATATTAATGCCAATCTGCTACTTGTTTTGTACTTTTACTAACCAACTCCATACATTTACCCCACACCCCTTGACTTTGGAAAAATTGTCATTATAGACATGGAGAAATACTCTAAAAGAATGATTTTATACGAATTTATTAAAGCACGTATATTATTATTCCGATAAAAATAAAAAAGAGGTGTAAACTATGCAAATCAATGGCGGTATAAGAATTTGTGAGCCCGGAATGCGAGCTTCGATTCGTGCAATGCACGTTCAGAGTGAGATTTTGGGTATGATAAACGAAAACGTTGAAGGTTTTGATAAGGTAGGTTTTCAGAGGAGAGAGCCTGTGGTATCGGCATTGACGGAATTTATCGGTGTTCATGGACTTTCTACCACCGTAGATGACGAAGTCGGACGTATAATGGTTTCGAAGAATCCGCTTGATATTGCACTTGTTAACAAAGGATATTTTCAGGTACAAACCCCTAACGGTGTAAAATTAACCCGTGACGGAAGGTTTAAACTTGACAGAGAAGGGAATTTGCTGACTTTAGAGGATTTCCCGGTACTTTCCGATGCAGGCATGCCGATAAAACTTCCGGTTATTCCGGATAACATTGACAAGGTTAGTGTTGATACAAAGGGAAAGGTTAGTGTTTACGATAAAAGCACTAATAAAATGGCAGATGCCGGATTTTTGGGGATTGTTGATGCAAACGGCATGGCGGTATTAAATCCCGAGGTTAAGCAGGGATACAACGAACACTCAAACGTAATCATTCAAAACGAGTTTTTGAAGGTTAAACCTGTAGTGAGAAATTTTGAGGCAAACCGACAGATATTCCTGCTGGAGAGCAGCAATTTGCAAAAAGTTATCAGCCAGTTAGGCTCAGTAAGTTAGGAGGCTTGAATTATGTATAACATGCAGGCAGTAGTAAGAAAAAGCATAAATAACGCAACAATGCAGTTTGAGAAGCTTGGTTATGTAGCAAATAACCTTGCTAATTATAATACTGCAGCATACAAGACCTCCAGTTTTGAACAACTGATGAGAGAGGATGGATATATTGACGGTGCGATAAGGAGAAACACGTTGCAGGGAGCAATAAGGGTAAGTAAAAACCCTTATGACATAGCAATATCCGGAGAGGGGTATATTCCTGTTGTTTCTCCTGATGGCGAGGTGCAATATACAAGGGATGGTGCATTAAAAAAAGGTGAAAACGGTTATTTAATGACTGTTGATGACTGGATGGTCGGTGACGGAATCCAGATTCCGGCTAATTCATACCGGTTTGAAATAAGACCGAACGGTGATGTTATGAACTATGATAAAGCAGGTTCTCTGCCGGAAAAAATCGGTACAATTCCGATTGTACAATTTGATAATCCGGAAGCATTAGAGCAGGGACATAACAATAAAATGGTTTATAATGCAGAAACCGGTGAGCCCAAACTTATCAAAGATTCGGAAAATATAAGACAGTATGCAACAGAAATTTCTAACGTTAATATTTATGATGAAATAAATGACCTGATGAGACTGAATACTTCCATGATTGCAAGTATGAACCTTATGAAGGTTGCAGATGATATGTACAGCAAAGCAATTAATATCAGAGAGTAGGGTGATATAAAATGAGTTACACAAATGTTGATGCTTTAGGAAACACGAATTTAATGCTTGATTTGATATCACAAAGACAAAGAGCATTAGGTTCAAATATAGCAAATATGGATACTCCCGGTTATGTAAGACGGGATATTGATTTTTCATCTTACCTTGGGACAATGAACAGCCCGCTTGAAACAAAGCTTTCTCAAAAACTCGGTCCTTCCGGTGTAATTGAGGACAGAGAAAAACAGGAAATTGATATTGCGGAAGAACTGGCAGAGATGCAGAAAAACTCTCTTATGTACACAGTAGCAACAAGACGTATGTCGAATATTATTACACAAATGAAAACAGTAATTAACGTAGGTAAATAGAGGGGGTAAAGGGTAAATAAAAGGTAAATCCTAAACCCCACCACTCCCCAAAAAATAAAAAGGCAGGTAATTATGAGTATAATGGAATCAATTAACATCGGATCAAAAGCATTAAAAGTGCATGGTTTAAGATTGGATATCCATGCTAAAAACATTGCAAACGTAGATACTCCTAATTATGTGAGAAAAATTCCTGTGCTGAATGCAACAGAAGATATCTCTTTTCAGGGCTTAATGAATGTTATGAAAGAAGATGTATTTGGGACAGGTACATTACCTTATCTTCAGGGAGGTGTCGTTTTTAACGGGTGCGTAGAAGATCCTACGGTTGGTGAAAAAATATATTCGCCCGGACACCCGGATGCTGATGCAAACGGTTATATCCGCTCATCAAACGTAAATGCAATGGTCGATATGGCAGATGCAATAATGGCACAAAGAGCATACGAAGCAAACCTTGCTCTGGTAAATATTTCCCGCTCAATGGCATCAAAAGCAGTTGAAATCGGAAGATAATAAAAGATAATGATAGGAAAAGATAGTATCTTCTTTTTTGAAAAAAAGAAGCAAAAAACTTTTCATACCAATCGGTCTGCATTGAATAATTCGTTCAATTAATAAAAACATACAGGCAGACCTCAATGTAATAATTATAAGCCGTTTGATTCAGTATAAAACAGATAAAATTATAAACAAAGAGCGGGGGAATTTTCCCTCGCTCTTTGTGTGTAAATTTTTGTTTAAAACTACTCTACAAGTGCTTTTAAAAACTTATATATTATAATTTTTTGGGAATCATTTGTATTTTTAAGGATTTTTGATATTTCTTTTGATAATTCATTCACAGGTTTTATGTGGTTAATGGTTAACAGTTCTTCTTCGCTTATTTTAAATACTTTTGCATAATTTTCCAATAACTTGGCAGAAGGAAAATTTTTGCCTGTTTCAACATAACTCTGATGTTTTGTAGCAATATTAACCATTTCTGCCAGTTTTTCCTGTGTCAATTTATTTTTAATTCTTAACTCTTTGATTCTTAAACCAATTTTATCTTTAATACTCATAAACTCTCCTACCCCAATTTAAAATATTCCCGAATATCTATTAACCCACTTATAGGTTATAAAAGTTGATTAAAAATAACTTTTAGGTTAATATGTTAATGAATAAGTTTATATATTTTGTTAAAAAATGCTGTAAAAGGTAAACGATATGCCAAAATAGAAAAATCTGTACTTTATTCGGACATAAGTTTATTATCAAAAAATACTAAAAAAACTATATATAAAGAACGGGTGAATTTTCACCCGTTCTGCTTATACTTATGTCTGCTATTAAACTGAGTCAACCAATTTGTATTTTGACCGTTGAGGTCTGCCTGTATGTTTTTATTAATTGAACGAGTTGTTCAATGCAGACCGATTGGTATGAAAAGTTTTTCGGTTCCTTTTTGAAAAAAGGAACAAAACCCTTTCCATTCCCTACTCTTTGGTATATTCAGCATCAATTACATCATCGTCTTTTTTATCTTCTGTTGCACCCTGGCTGTTTGCTGCTTCTGAGTTAGCATCGCCGCCTTCTTTCTGAACAGCTTCATAAGCTTTTTGTGAGATAGAGAACATTGTCTGCTGAAGTTCTTCGCTCATTTTTTTAAGTTCATCAGAAGATTTGTTTTCATCAAGTGCTTTTTGAAGAGCATCTTTTTGTTCGTTCAATTTCTTCAAATCATCTTCAGAGATTTTGCCTTCAAAGTCTTTAGTTAATCTTTCAGCGGAAGATATGAATGAGTTTGCGTTGTTTTTGATTTCTGCTTCTTCTTTTTTCTTCTTATCTTCTGTTGCATTAGCTTCAGCTTCTTTAACCATCTTGTCTATATCCTGTTCAGACAGGTTAGATGAGTTTGTAATTGTGATTTTTTGTTCTTTGCCTGTAGCTTTATCCTTAGCTGAAACATTAACGATACCGTTAGCATCGATATCGAACTTAACCTC
>JAEEGL013826647.1_pt1 | contig 58718 bp, 52 predicted proteins | sample 9134231 | NCBI WGS metagenome assembly JAEEGL01 (sample SAMN16246548, study PRJNA631951) | gut metagenome | biome: gut microbiome; feature: rumen; material: fiber-attached | host: Bos | place: Iran: Karaj | collected 2018-10
AGCAGCGATCTCAATCTCTGTTGCCTGTCCCTGTGTTCCGCCAAGGGGCTGATGGATCATGATCTCTGCATTGGGAAGTGCCATACGCTTGCCCTTGGCTCCTCCTGAGAGAAGGAAGGCTCCCATGCTGGCTGCCATACCGATGCAGATTGTGCTTACATCACACTTGATGTAGTTCATTGTGTCATAAATAGCCATGCCGGATGTGATCTCTCCTCCGGGGCTGTTGATGTACATATGGATATCCTTGTTGGGATCCTCAGCTTCAAGGAAAAGAAGCTGTGCCACAACAACGCTGGCTGATGTGGAGTTGACCTCCTCACCCAGAAATACAATTCTCTCTTTTAACAGTCTGGAATATATATCGTATGATCTCTCTCCACGGCTAGTCTGTTCAATGACGTAAGGTATTAAACTCATATTATTACTCCTTCTGAAAGTCTAAGCTGCGCGCCACATTTACCACCACAAATTACACGCAACCATAGTATATTATATACATTGATAAGATTTTATACAATACTTTTGCCGTTTAATAAAGCGCCGCAGGTAATTCCCGCGGCGCTTCTATACATCAGATTATCATCAAGCCTCTTCTTCAGTCTTCTTTTTTCTGGTTGTCTTCTTAGGCTTGTCCTCACCCTCAGCCTCATCAGCCTTCTTGGTGGTCTTTTTTGTTGTGGTCTTCTTGGGCTTGTCCTCAGCCTCAGCCTCATCAGCCTTCTTGGCTGTCTTCTTAGCTGCCTTCTTGGCACCTTCCTTGGCGTTGTCTACAAGGAAGTCTGCAGCCTTCTGAACTGCAAGGTCGCTCTTAAGCTGCTTAAGTTCAGCCTCTGACATAAGCTCCTTGAGCTTATCAAGCTCCATTCTGTACTGTCCGGCCATTCTCTCGAGCTCATCTGCCACATCCTGCTCAGAAGCCTCGATGTTCTCAACCTTGGCAACCTCTTCGAGTACAAGTCTTGACTTGATCCTCTCGATAGCCTGAGGCTTAACCTGTGCAAGCATCTGCTCTACAGTGTTGCCTGTGTACTGCATGTACTGATCCATGTTCATGCCCTGCATCTGAAGTCTCTGTGCAAAGTCATTGACGATCTGTCTCTGCTGAGTCTCAACCATAGCCTCAGGAAGCTCCATCTCAGAGTCCTCGATAACAGCCTTAACTACAGCATCCTCTCTCTTGGCCTTCTCATCAGCAGCCTTCTTGTCCTCAAGCTTCTTTCTGATGTCTGCCTTGTACTCATCTACTGTATCAAAACCGGCATCACCGGCAAAATCATCATTGAGCTCAGGAAGCTCTTTAGCTCTGATGGAGTTAACCTTGCACTTGAAGGTAGCATCCTTGCCTGCAAGATCCTCTGCCTGATAGTCCTCAGGGAACTTAACATTAACTTCGCCTTCCTGACCGATCTCATAGCCAACAAGCTGCTCCTCAAAGCCGGGAATGAAAGCGCCTGAACCGATTGTAAGAGGATAATCTGTTCCCTTGCCGCCCCCGAATGCAACACCGTCAACAAAGCCCTCGAAGTCAAGAGATACTGTGTCTCCGTCCTTAACTGCTCTGTCTGTGACATCGATTGATCTGGCATTCATGTTTCTCTGCTTGTCGATCTCAGCGTCAACTTCCTCATCTGTTACATCAAGGTCCATCTTCTCAACCTCGATGCCCTTATATTTGCCAAGCTTTACAGGGGGCTTAAGAGCAACTTCTGCTGTAAAGATGAAGTCCTTGCCCTGCTCAAGCTGGTCAACGTCAATCTTAGGTGAAGAAACTACCTCTTCTCCACACTCCTCCACTGCCTTGGGGTACTCCTGCTCGATAAGCTCGTTGGCAGCATCCTCATAAAATACTCCGGCGCCGTACATCTTCTCGATCATCTTGCGGGGAGCCTTGCCCTTACGGAATCCGGGAATCTGAATCTTGTTCTTGTTCTTCTGATAAGCCTTCTCAATAGCCTTCTCAAGCTGCTCTGCAGAAGCAGTAATAACCAGCTTGGCCATGCTGTTCTCAAGCTTCTCTACTGTTACGCTCATTGTTGTATCTCCTTCTTTTAAAAAATATAAAGAATGCCCTTTAAGGCATATTCCGTACGTGAAATAACGAAAATCATGCCACCTTGGCACAGTCGCCATAAGAGTATATCACAGTGTCAAGAAAAAATCTACATTTTTCTGATATGTTACCCTGCGCCTGCCTGTCAGGGGCACTTTAAGCATCCTCACCTTCAGGCTTAAACTCTAATGTACCCTCAAAAACAGTGGTGGCAGGGCCTTCCATGATGACAGGGTGTCCGGCGTCTCCGTCCCAGCTGCAGGTCACAATGCCGCCAAGGACATGTACGTCAACCTTATTGTCCGTCTTGCCGTTAAGGACACAGGCCACGGTGGTGGCACAGCATCCGGTTCCGCAAGCCAGGGTCTCTCCTGTTCCCCTCTCCCATACTCTCATGTGAACACTGCCGCGGTCATCAACCTTGACAAACTCTGTATTTACGCGGTTGGGAAAGCATTCATGCCTCTCAAACAAAGGACCGATCTTTTCTATTTCAAAGGTATCAAGGTCGCAGTCCTCCGGCAGGAACACCACTGCATGGGGATTGCCCATGGACACACAGGTCATGTGCCACTGCCTGCCGGCAGCCTCGATGGGCACATTGATGCAGGCATCTGCGGGGATATTGGTAAGATCTGATCTGTCTGTGACAGCATCTGCTCCCCCCGATACCGTCACCGGAACCACCGGCGCACTCAGGATCGGAGCCCCCATGTCAACCTTGACGCTCTCCACCAGATCATCTTCTCCGACAGTAAGGTCTATATACTTGTTTCTTCCTGCACTGACAATAGTCAGTTTCGTCTTATCCGTGAGATTGTGGTCATAAACATACTTGGCAACGCACCTGATGCCGTTTCCGCACATCTCGGATCTTGATCCGTCGGCGTTGTACATCTCCATTTCAAAGTCCACATCCGGATCATCCACCGGGTTTATGAATATGAGTCCGTCTGAGCCGATTCCAAAATGTCTGTCGGAGACAAACCTGGCAAGCTCAGCTTTTTTGTCCTGCGGGATCTTCTCTTTTCCCCCGTCGATGTAGACATAGTCATTGCCACAGCCGTGCATCTTGGTAAAACTGATTTTCATACTCTTCTCCTTTTTTGTGTTCACTCCTTGCCCTGCTCCATTGCTACTATATAAATGCGCTCGCTCTCAGCTGTGGGAGCCTCATGGGTCTCTTCATCAAAAGCGGCAACAAATTTAAGCCCCGACCTCTCAACTATATCAAGCATTTCCTCGTAAGTGTATCCCCTCTGGTAGTGAGTCTCAACCGATCGGGAAAACAGCTCTTTTTCCAGATCAGCCCTTGCAAAGATGGTCAGGTCGTACTCATTTATATTGTCCTCTTCATGGAAGTAATTGTCCCAGATAAAGCTGCAGTCCTGTCGGTTCTCCGCAATGGTCGTATCACCGATAACGTCCCTGTACTTGTGAAGGGTATTGAAATCAAATATGAAAAGCCCCTTGGGGAAAAGAAAATTGTTCACCAGCTTAAAGGTCTCAATAAGCTCATCCACTTCCAGGATATAGTTGATGCTGTCACAGACGCTGACAATAGTGCCCGCTGTGCAGTAAAGATCCAGCTCCCTCATGTCCTGCTCAAGATACATTATGTCAAGGCCAAGCTCTGCGTTCCTGTTTCTGGCTATGTTGAGCATCTCAGGAGAGATGTCTGTTCCCATTATGTCGTAGCCAAGTCCATACATGACTCTGGTAAAAGAGCCTGTTCCGCAGCCAAGCTCCACAATGAGGTTCCGCTCCTGGGAAAGTGCCTCCTCGGAGTTCTCTAAAGCCTCATCAGAAGGGCTCTCTTGTGCATAGCCTTCCTTTGGCTCTTTTGATCCATCCGGACGCAGATCCGCATCCTTTTCTTTTGCAGCTTCAAGATCAGCAATTCTTTCCCTGACAGGCTTTGAAACGCCGTATCTCTCTATCAGTCCCGCAACAAAAGTACCCCATACATCGTATGGGGTACTGTCCATGAAGGTTTCATATACGGTTGCAAAATCAGTATACTGTTCCATTCTCTATTCCCTTTTCATCCGGTAATGCCAAACCATGCTCCGAATCCCAGTGCGCATACAATGCTCACTATAACAGCTGCCAGTGCGATTCCGCAGATTACTGCAGCGATTGTCTTCTTAAAATCCATATCAAGAATGCTGGCAGCAAGTGTTCCTGTCCAGGCCCCTGTTCCCGGAAGCGGTATTCCTACAAACAGCATCAGTGCCACAAAAAGTCCCTGGCCCGCCTTGGCCTCCAGCTTCCTGCCGCCCTTTTCACCCTTTTCAAGGCAGAAGGTAAAGAACCCTCCGATTACCGGTTTGTCTTTTCCCCACTCAAGAACCTTTCTGGCGAAGAAATAGATCAGCGGAACAGGGACCATATTGCCTATTGCAATGAGAATGTATCCCAGAAGAAGGTTAAAACCGGTACCGGTGTGATCAAAGGCATATGCGAAAGGAATCGCTCCCCTGAGCTCAATAAGCGGAACCATTGACACCACGAAGACCGTGATGTACTGACCAATCAGTGACTCTTTAAAAAATGTAAGCATAAATCAAAACTCCCAAAAAAATAATATTGATGCATAAGAATCTTATGCCGGTCATGGACGCAGCAGTCCGGTAAGAACTTCTATGAGCCTGTCCATCTGCTCATCTGTACCTATTGAGATACGAAGGTGGTCCTTTATCCTGGGGGCGTCCCATCGACGCACTATTATACCATTTTCCCTCAGATAATCAAAAATTTCTTTGCCGGGGCGCTCTGTGTGCCTTGCAAACAGGAAATTGCTGGATGAATCAGGTATTTCAAAGCCAAGATTCTTAAGCTGCTCCCTGACCCTCTCTCTTGTGGCGACTATCCTTGCGCAGACATCCTTAAAGTAGGCATCATCGGAAAGAGCGGCTGCTCCCAGCTCTATTGAAGGGAGGTTCATGGTATAGGAGTTAAAAGAGTACTTGGCGTCCTGAAGGTATTTAATAAGCTTCCTGCTGCCAAAGGCATAGCCTATGCGCATGCCTGCCATGGCCCTTGACTTGGAAAAGGTCTGTACCACCAGCAGATTGTCGTATCTATTGATGAGATCAAGGCAGCTCTCATTGCCAAAATCAATATATGCCTCATCAATTATCACAACCACATCCTGATTATGCCTTATCACATCCTCTATCATCTCACGGCTCTGAAGGATTCCTGTGGGGGCGTTGGGATTGGGGAAGATCACTCCTCCGTTCTCAACAAAGTAGTCCTCTTTTACTATGCGGAAATCCTCATCGAGAGGAACCTGTCTGTAGGGGATCTTAAAGAGCTCTGCCCACACATCGTAAAAAGAATATGTGATATCAGGGAAAAGGATCGGCTTATCTGAGTTGAAAAAGGTGAGAAATGACATGGCAAGCACATCATCTGATCCCACTCCCACAAAGATCATATCCTCGGGAACCCCGTAATGATCAGAAAGAGCCTTCACCAGCTTTGATGCTGTAGGGTCCGGATAAAGCCTGAAATCGTCGTAGTCCATTGACTCCAGACATTTCTTTACAGCAGGCGCCGGCGGATACGGGCACTCATTGGTGTTAAGCTTTATTATGTTCTTTATCTTGGGCTGCTCTCCCGGTACATAGGGTACAACCTTTCTCACATTATCTTCCCAGCTCATACTCTACCTCTCCATAATGACTTCTCAAAAATATATCCAATTATACTAGATTTTCCTTGTGTGTACAGCTTTTTTCCTATAAAATGTGGAGTAAGGCAAGGGCGCCGGAAATCGAACAGGTTCTGTTCGCTTTTTTCCGGTGCCTTTTTTATTACCGGACCAAAGACAAACATTCATATGATCAATATATCAGTTACACCCAAAGGAGGTTGCAATGAAATATACCAAGGAAGACATTTACAGAATCGTCGAGGAAGAGGATGTGGCCTTTATAAGGCTGCAGTTCTGCGATATCTTCGGAGTTCCCAAGAATATTGCCATAGCTGCCAGCCAGCTCGAGAGCGCCCTTAATAACGAGTGCATCTTTGACGGTATCTCCGTTGAGGGCTTTGTCAGAAGCCAGGACAGCGACATGTACCTGTACCCCGATCTTGACAGCTTTGAGATCTATCCCTGGCGCCCCCAGTCCGGCAAGGTGGCAAGGATGTTCTGCAGCGTCTACACCATGGACAAGGAACCCTTCATGGGTGATCCCAGAAATATCCTTAAGAGAGTTGTGGAAAAGGGAAAAAGTCTTGGCCTTAACTTCAAGATAAACGCAGAACCCGAGTTCTTCCTTTTTGACTACGATGACGAGGGCCAGCCCACCACCACCACCAAGGAAAGCGGCGGTTATTTTGATGTGGCCCCTGCAGATCAGGGCGAAAATGTGCGCCGCGACATAATCCTTAACCTGGAGGAGATGGGCTTTGACATCTACTCCTCACACCACGAGATCGCTCCCGCCCAGCATGAAATAGACTTTAAGGCAGAGGATGCCGAGCGCGTGGCAGACATGATCATGACCTTCAAGATGGCGGTTAAGACCATAGCCAAAAAACACGGCCTCTACGCCACCTTCCTTCCCAAGCCCACCGAGGGCATCAGCGGTTCAGGAATGCATATCAATATCACTGCCAAAGACGACCAGGGCAATAATCTCTTTGTAGGCAGCAACGACAACGAGCAGATTTCAAGCACTGCAAGGAGCTTCATCGCAGGAGTCCTCTCCCACGCCAAGGGTATGACCCTCATCACCAATCCTCTGGTCAACTCCTACAAGAGGCTGGTTCCGGGGTTTGATGCTCCGGTGACAATTTCCTGGGCATCCTCCTCCAACAGAAGCGCCATGATCTGCATTCCTTCAAAGCGGGGGGGCGGCACCAGGATCGAGGTTCGAAATCCCGACGCCACCTGCAATCCCTACCTGGCCATAGCGCTTATACTGGCTGCAGGCATTGAGGGCGTTGAAAAGAACCTCTCTGCCCCTGCCGAGCTTACAGAAAACCTGGGCCATGCCACCTATGAGCAGCTTCGAAGCAGCTGTTTTGAAACACTGCCCATGACCCTTGGGGAGGCCATTGCAGCCTGCGAAGAGGACCCATTCATAAAAGAGATCATAGGCGAGTCAGTCTATAACAAGTTTGTAAGTGCCAAGAGGTCCGAGTGGAAGGACTTCCGTACCTGCGTCACCCAGTGGGAGATAAAACGTTACCTGGGCAAATTCTGATCCTGGAGCAACATTTGTGAACATTATCGTAGCTTTTGCCAAAACAAAGGACATACAGATCTTCAAAAGCATACTTTCCCGAGGCGGATATGAGACGCCGGTAACTGCATCCTCCGGTGTGCAGGCCCTCTCAGCCATGGACGATCTTGGAAGCGGAGTCATAATATGTGGCTACCGCCTTACTGACATGCTCTACTCTGAGCTTTTAGAGGACCTTCCACCCTACTTTAAGATGCTGATGATATCCTCTCCTGCTCATGCGCCATCTGCAGCACCGGGGGATAACTTTATCTATCTTCAGACGCCCCTTAACACCGACGATTTCTTTTCCACCCTCACCCTTATGCTGGAGGGCGTCAGCACCCTCAGAAAGAGAGAAAAGAAAAAGCGCCTTCAGCGAAGTGAGGCAGACAAAAAGGTCATTGAAAGAGCCAAGGAGATCCTGCAGCAAAGGCACTGTATGACAGAGCCCGAGGCCCACAGGTATCTGCAGAAGTGTTCCATGGATTCCGGGACGGACCTTTTGGAGACGGCAGAGATGATCATATCCCTTACCAATATTTAGGAACAGTTGTCAGAATATTTAGTCTTTAGCTTTATTTATAAGGAAGCACCACCTTTGCTCCGATATATAATACACAGCTAAGGAAAGCATGGATCTTCATGGATGAGTAAACTTTCATCTCGGTGAAGGTCCATTTTTTATGGGCCTTTACAGCAGCGGCATCGCCACACCACAAAGGAGGTACCATGAAAATTGCAAGCAGTAACGTCAACCTGGTTTCAAGCCGTCAGTACTATGAGGAAAACTCCGTAACAGTGCAGACCGGCGTACTTACAAGGCAGTCTTTTCTTGACAGTCTCAAGGATCAGGCCGCCAAAAGCGACAAATGGGAAGCTTCAGAAACAGCCATGGATGATAAGCCTTTAAGCAGTGAGAATTATTCCTCACTAAAGCCCTCAAAGTCCGATTATCTCACCCCTTCTGTCTCTACGTTGGAGGATGAGATCGCAGCCCTGCGCACCAGTCTTTTGGAGCGCATCTTAAAGCTCTTTCGGCTCTTTGGCGGGGACACCCAGAGCCGGGGCTTTAATTCCACTTTGTCTAATACTGCAGAGCTTTTGTCTGCTGGAACCTTCGTCAAAGTCACCACAGTATCCATGACCCACATAGAGTCTGAGGAGACCACCTTCAGCGGCACAGGCTCTGCCCAGACCGAGGACGGAAGGGTCATCGACTTTAATGTGGACTTTTCCATGTCCAGACGCCTGTGCGAATATGCAGGCGTAAGCGTGGGCACAGCAGTAGGTCTCATCGATCCACTGGTAGTCAACGTGGGAAGCGGTGTCACACAGATAAGCGACCAGTCCTTCTACTTTGATCTTGACTGCGACGGCAATGAGGACAAAATATCAAATCTTGGCAGCGGTTCAGGCTTCCTTGCCCTTGACAGGGATGGAGACGGCAGGATCAATGACGGCTCGGAGCTGTTCGGAACAAAGTCCGGGGATGGCTTCCATGACCTGTCGGAGTTTGACAAAGACGCCAACGGCTGGATCGACGAAAACGATGAGGTGTATGAGAGCCTTAAGATCTGGCTCAAAAATGAAGACGGTACAGATACACTTTTAGGGCTTAAAGAAGCAGATGTCGGCGCCATCTATCTCGGCAGTGCAAACACACAGTTTTCACACATCGGCGGCGACTTTGCCCTGTCTGCCATGACACGCTCCACAGGACTGTTCCTCAGAGAGAGCGGCGGCGTAGGAACTGTTCAGCAGGTGGATATGGCGGCGCTGTAAGTTACAAAAACACGTTGCCGCAATGAGCTCTCGAAGCCGCTCATCCAAAGCCGGGACGTGGTGTTTTCACCGCGCCCCGGTTTTAGTGTTATTACCCGAATATTTAATACTTATTTAATCTACAATTCGCACAATTTATGAGATAATACAGTTAACTTGTACTCTCAGAACAAGGGGCCATAAGATGAAAGCAGCCTACGTCGGAATTGACATTCTGTACCCGGCGCTCACAAGCCTATACGATACAGGGTGCGAAATTTTAAAAGTTTTTACCTGCAATACCGATAATGTTACAGAATTCAATACAGCCACAGTTTCTTTTGCGAAAGACCATGGCATTCCGGTTCAGACAGAGCGCATAAAAAGGGATGATCTGTACCATCTCCTTGATATGGGCTGTGATTTTGTGCTTGTAGGAGGCTACTACTACGTGATTCCCGTGATTGAAGAACTCAGGATCGTGAACACACATCCCGCCTATCTTCCCATCGGCAGAGGCGGCTGGCCAATGCCTCAGACCATTCTTAAGGGGATGACAGAAAGCGGCGTCACTATGCATCGTATGACCAAGGACTTGGACGAGGGCGCCATTATACTGAGGCGTCAGATGCCTGTCTACCCGGATACGGATAATCTTGAGACCTTTACCAAAAGGCAGTGGGAGCTGATACCTGATATGGTAAAAGAGCTTGTTGCAGACTTTGACAATCTCTGGAACAACGCCGCTCCTCAGCCGGAGGATGCAGAGTACTGGCAGCTTCCTGAAAAAGAGGATTACACCGTAAGGGACACTGATGATTTTGCCAGAGCAGACCTGGTTCTCCGTGCATTTTACGGCTATGAGTGTTATTACATCGATACAAAAACAAATACAGAATACGAACTGATCAGAGCAAGCGCCCACAAAGGAGAACCTATGTCTCCTGCCCCCGGCCACAAGCTCTTTACAATAGAAGGAGGCTATATATCCAGTCCACGGACTAGATGTGTATGAACCATGATTGAACTACATACCCAGAAAATCACCCCTGAAATGGAGGATGAAATAACCGGTATTTACGAAACCTACGGATACGGGGACAGTGCCCATGCTTTCAAGACTCTTTATATCTGGGCTAAGGACATGTCCTTAAGCATACTGACCGCTCCGGATCTTTATGTGGCCAGAACTGAAGATAGCGGAGATAACACCTGGTTCTTTCCCGTGGGAAGCCCGGATCAGAAGATTGAATTCATCAAATCCGCCATAGCTCAGGGCAATCTGCTGTTTAAGTATATGACAATTGAAGATGTATATTTTCTTCAGCAGTACTTTCCCGGCAAATTTGTCATGGACCCCGCTCCCAATGACAGCGAATATATCTACGACAGAAACACAATAGAGAACCTCCCCGGCGGATGCTTTTCCAGGAAGAGGGATTACGTCAGACAGCTGATAAGAGACCATGAGGTCGAGACCAAGCTCTTTTCAAAAGAGGTTGAAGACGATGTCAGACAGATATCCAAGGCCTGGAGCAAGAGCAAGGAGAACCACATAGACGTTCTTGATAAGAACGCAGCACAGGTCATTCTCTCAGAGTACAATGACCTTGATATCACAGGAGTGGTCATCTATCTCAACGACGCTCCTCTGGCTGCTGTTCTCGGCTACAGATTAAGTGACGACACCGTCGACTGCTGCCTGCAGAAAACAGACAGTTACCTTCACGGACTTCAGTATTATATGCGCCAGGAGTTTTCAAGAATGCAGCCTCCGGAAGTTGTCTTTTACAACTGGGAGGAGGATCTTGGAATCGAAGGGCTCCGGACCGCCAAGCAGTACATGCATCCCTGCAGAATGATAGATATGTACACAGGAAGGCAAAAATGAAAAAAAAGCACAAGGTTTCCACCTTTACAATGCAAATGTTCACAAGACAGTACCTGCCCGCCCTATCATCTGCGCTGGTTCTTTCAGTAGCTGATATGGCAGACGCCCTTGTTGTCGGAAACAGAATGGGCGCCACAGGTCTTGCAGCAATAGCCTTCGCGATTCCCATATTCATGATCTACAACGTGATCATGCATTCCTTCGGCCTTGGCGGAGCTGTTGTCTTTTCCCAGAAAATGTCATCGGGCCAGGAGGAAGAAGCCAAAAGAGATTTCCACGGAGTCCTTTCAACCATCCTGGTGCTGGGAATCTTCTTTGCAGTTTTCGGAAATATCTTTGTAAGTCTCGTCGCAAGATTTCTTGGTGCGCGGCCTGACAACCCGGAGCTCTTTGCTGCCACGGTCATTTATTTAAGGCTTCTTTTCGCAGCAGCCCCCTTTTTCTTCTTTGCCTATACCGTTGGCTACTACATGAGAAATGACGATCTGTTCAAGGAGTCCAGCATGGCCTCTCAGGTGGGAAACGGCTGTGACTTCGCCCTGAACGTGATACTGGTTCTTTTCTGCGGACTGGGAGTCATGGGAGCAGCTCTTTCAACACTGATCGGCGTTATAGTGACCAGTACCCTTGAGATATATTTCATTTACGGCAAAAGCTCGCACCTTAGATTTCTGCCCCTTACACCGAGATTCAGGGATGTTTTCGCCAGCTACAAGACAGGCTTTGCTTCCTGTATTTCCTATATTTACACCTTCTTCTTTATCTGGATCGGAAACAATGCCCTCAACAGACTGGCCGGAGAGATCGGTGTGGCGGTCTTTGAAGTGGTACAGAGCCTCTCCTACCTGATGGGATATGTCTTCGGTGCAGTCAGCTCCGCTGTTCAGCCCATCATCAGTACCTACGAGGCAGAATGCAATTATAGTGAGAGTGACAACACCCAAATCCTCACAAGAAGGGTAGGCCTTATTACAGCCATCCTGCTTACAGCACTGATAATGATCTTTTCAGGACCTATATGTATCCTGTTCGGACTTAAGGATCCGGAGTCCATTGCTTACGGAACCTATGCACTGAGAGCCTTTTCACTGTGTACTGTCTTTGCAGGTTTTAACATGCTTCAGGCAGGAACCTACACTGCCAAGGACGATGCTTTCCCCGCCTTTGTTATTTCCACCCTGCGAGGCGTGGTGATCCTGATACCGGCGACCCTCATCCTGATAGCTGTCGGAGGCAGGGCTTTCTGGTACACCTACTTTATAACCGAGTTCCTCAGCTTTGTAATTTCCTATATATACTACAAGTTCCTGATGAAAAAGAAAAAGCGGCAAAGTCCCGACAGTATATTTACCACCACTCTTCACGGAAACATAGATGAACTGGGACGTGTTCTTCCCAAGGTAGAAGTTTTCCTGGAAGCCTGGGAAGCTGCTCCCAAGCAGATGTACTACGTTCAGATGACCATAGAAGAAGTCTGTTCAGCCATAATAAATATTGGTTTCAAGGGCTCGTCCCGCGAGAACGGACTTATACAGCTGACCCTGGTGTACAAGGGCGAAAAAGAATTCTCAATGCACATAAGGGACAACGCACTGACCTTTAATCCCTTCGAGCTTGACAAGAAAAAGCTTCACGACGTTGATGAGGATTCCGGCGCAGATTTCAATGCCCTGGGAATGGATGTCATCAAAAAGAAAGCAAAATCTTTTTACTATAGACGTTATCAAGGATTCAATACAATGGTGGTGAAAGTATGAAGAAAACAAGGAAGATGTCTTTAGGGCAAAAAAGCGTAATCATCGTAGTTCTTATGGCTGTACTTTTGGGTTCGTCACTGGGGCTTGCTACATCCATCGTGATGGACAGTACCATCAACGAGGAGTACAAGCATAAGGTTACCGACATGGCCCATACTGTGGCCATATCCCTTGACGGTGGCAATGTCAAAGTCGTAAGAGACAAGATTGTCAAGATCTACGAGTCTCTGGATGAGAAGGTGGGAAGTGACGGCATGGGCACTCCCGAGCACGAAAAATATATTGCCAACTTCCAGCAGATAAAGTACACAGCGGAATACGCCAGCGAACTAAGGAAGATGCAGCATCTGGCGGAGGCCAACGATGTGGAGTCTGTATATATCCTCTATGCATATCCCAAGGACCTCATTACCATTTATGTGGCTGATGGTTCGGCCGAGGCCAATGATCCCGGCGACTTTGATCCCCTTTACGAAGTCAATTACGGAGTGCTTGAAGATCCTTCAATAGGATTCCCTGCCTACATCACCAATACCCCGGAGTATGGCTGGCTTGTTTCCGCAGCCTACCCCATTTACAACAGATTCGGTGAAGTGGTGGCCTACGGCTGTGCAGACATCTCCATGAATGTCATAAAGGCCAAGATCAGAAGCTTCCAGTTACTTCTGGTTATCATAACTATCATAGTCGGTGCAATCCTGACCTTCATCTATATCCAGGCCATCAAGCGTGCAGTTGTTAAGCCTATCAATCAGCTTTCAGACGCAGCCTTAAGCTACATTAAGAACGATAACGACAATGCCTTCAACGACATACAGATAACGACCGGTGACGAGATTGAAAACCTGTCCGAAGCCATGAAGAAGATGGAGAACGACATCAAGGATTACATCGCCAATCTCACTGCTGTCACCGCAGAAAAAGAGAGGATCGGAGCCGAGCTCAACGTAGCTACCCAGATCCAGGCGGATATGCTGCCCAGGATCTTCCCTACCTTCACAGACAAGAAGGAGTACGAGCTCTTTGCTTCCATGGATCCCGCCAAGGAAGTCGGCGGCGACTTCTATGATTTCTTTATCATCGACGAAGATCACCTGGGACTTGTTGTGGCAGACGTATCAGGAAAGGGTGTACCTGCTGCCCTCTTTATGGTCATCGCCAAGACCCTTATAAAAAACCGTGCCCTGGTTGGAGGAACTCCCGGTGAGATCCTGGCCTATGCCAACAACCAGCTCTGTGAAGGAAATGATGCCGAGCTGTTCGTAACTGTGTGGCTGGCAATCATCGACGTCAAGACCGGAAAAGGTATTGCCGCCAATGCCGGACACGAGCACCCTGCCATCCGCCGTGCTAACGGAGAGTTCGAACTGGTTATCTACAAGCACTCCTGTGCCGTTGCCACCATGGAAGGCATCAAATTCAGGGATCATGAATTCCAGATCTGTCCCGGCGATACACTGTTCTGCTACACCGACGGTGTTACCGAGGCCACAGATGCGCACAATGTTCTGTTCGGCAATGACAGACTCCTGGCTGCCCTCAACATGGATCCCGATGGCAGCGCCGAGACAATCTGCAAGAATGTCAAGACCTCCATCGACACCTTCGTTGGAGCAGCGCCGCAGTTTGACGACATCACGATGCTGTGCGTAAAGTTCAACGAGATACCGAATTACAAACCCGAGTAATGGGACTAAAAAATAATAAGGCCCCGAAGACATCCTTCTGAAAATGCTTCTGTTCATCCGTGCATTTTCAGCGGAATATCTTCGGGGCCTTAAGTATTTATAGTGGATTGGATAAGCTTACTCCATAATGTCCCTTTCGCGGTTACCGTGCACTTCGCCGGAGAGGAAGTGGCGGCGGCATACGGATACATAGGACTCGTTGCCTCCCATCATTATCTGCTCTCCGTCCCGGACGATCTTGCCGTTTGAAACCCTGGCGTTAAAGTGGGCGCGGCGGCCACACCAGCAAACGGTGGGCACCTCCTCAATGTAATTGGCTATCTCCATAAGGCGCTTTGAGCCGGTAAAGAGATGGCTGGTAAAATCGGTACGAAGGCCATAGCAGATAACAGGAAGATCGAACCTGTCCACCACTTCAGCCAGAAGATCTACCTGTTCTTCTGTAAGGAACTGGGCTTCATCCACAAGGACACAGTCCAGCTTTTTCCAGCCGTCGGACTTTTTGGTGAACCACTCGCTGACCACTTCCTCCAGAAAATCCTCCACAAATATGCAGTCAGCCTCAAGCCCCATCCTTGATCTGACTATCTTTTCACCGTCCCTGTCCTCAGTCTTGGGCTTTAACAGAATACAGTTCTGTCCCTTCTCAAGGTAGTTGTAGCGCACCATCAGTGCATTGGCTGTCTTGGAACTCCCCATGGCCCCATATCTGAAATACAGCTTTCCCATTTTATTCCTCCCCCTTTAAGAGCACCAGCTTGTTGTATGGAATCTCAATGCCCTCTGCATTAAATCTGTTCATGATCTCCACCAGGGATTCCGAGCAAGTTCTTGGATTGTCCTTGAAATCCTTGGTTTCTACCAGAGCCTGAAGCGTAACCCCGCTGTCATCGCAGCTCTTGCACAGCACCACCGGCCTCGCACCAAAATGCTTGGGATGCGAAACTATGGCATCAGCCATAACATCCATGGCCTTTTTCATATCTGTCCCATAGGCAACCGACACTCTAACAGGATAGGAAAAAGAATTCTCCTGTGTGTAATTGACTATTGTCGCACTTCCCACTATGGAATTGGGAATGTATATGATCTCATTCTGGTAGGTCTTTATCACTGTGTGCCTTAGGGTAATGTCCTCCACAAAGCCCGGATCATAGTTGTCGATCCTGATCCTGTCGCCCACATCAAAGGGTCTTGAGTGGGACGCTGAAAGAGCTATTCCGGCGAACACATTGGATAGTGTGGACTGAGCAGCAAGACCGAGAACAACAGCAGCAATTCCCGATGAAGCCAGGGCCGTCTCCCAGGTCTTCTCAAAAGCCGGAATCCCGCTAAGAGCTGTAAGAGCAGCCACCGCCCAAACAAGCGCCAGCACAAGACCCTTTAAAAAGATAAGATGTATCTTGCCCCTTAAAGTCTCCTTGCTGAGAAATTTGTTCACCACCAGGTTTATGATATATGCTGCGAGAAAAGGCAGCACATACTTAAGAAAAATATCCAATGCCTCTTTCATTCTTCTCCCTCTTCCTTATCATCTCCCATTTCATCGAAGGCGATCATGGAATCAATAATATCCTCAAAATCCTCCCTAAGCTCCTCTAAGGTATCACCCTCATAGGTATATATCCTGTCGCCTATAACGACCTCTCCGGTATAATAGTCAGCCTTCTTATCATAGCTTACCGTCCCCTTATACCCCTCATATTCAAACATATTCTCGTCCATATATAACATTCCTCCCAAATAAACTCCCTCTATTATATCGTAAAACAGCTGTTTTGAACCTCTATTTTTTCACAAGTTATCATTCACGGTTTTCTCACTCCCGGGTAGCCGGCCCCTGCAGAAAAAGCAAAAGGCTCAAAACCAAGCTCTGTGAGTTTGGTTTTGAGCCTTCTTATTTCCTGCAGTGGACAGCGCACCGGGAGGAGTTACTGAAGCTCCCGGGTGGATTCACCGATGACCAGCTCTCCGGGGAAAACTATGTGTCTGTGGTCACTTTTTTTATCGATGATATCAAAGATCAGCCGTATGGTTTCCCTGGAAATCTGAGACATCGGCTGTCTTATGGTGGTAAGTCTCGGTACACAGAACCTGGACAGCTCCTGGCCGTCAAAGCCTGCAACGCTTACATCCCCCGGGACGGAGATGCCGGCATCCGCAAAGGCTCTAAGGGCACCTACTGCCAGCACATCCGAGATGCAGTAGAGGGCCGTGAATTCCTCTCCGGAATCTATCAGGGCCTTGGCAGTGTCATAGCCGTTGCCCATGGTGTAGATCCTCTGGTCAACAAACCTGATGAGTTTCTCATCCGGCGTAATCTTGTACTTTTTCAGGGCGTCAAGATATCCCTTATATCTTAGCTGTACAATGGATGGAGTGTCATTGGCCTCGGTCATGATGGCTATGCGCTTGTGGCCCAGCTTTATAAGATACTCAACGATCTTAAAGCTCTCTATGGCATCGTTCACCGATACTGTTGAGTACTCATTCCTGCTGAGGTCATCGGAAATGTCAGAACCGATGGTGGCAAATACCACAGGTACGTTGAGCTGCTTGATCTTATCGGCCGAATGCCTTGCACTACCGCCCATGAAGATAATGCCCCTGAGGCGCTTTTCTTTTTCAAGCTCAAGTGCCACATCAACCTCGTCCTCATAGGCCTCAACATGCCTTAAGACCAGGGCATATCCCCGCTTTTCCACCTCCTGCTCCACCACCTCTATCATGGGAGCAAAGAAAGGATTGGTAATACCCTTGACCAGCACCGCAATGCACTTGGCATCTATCCTCTTAAGATTCCTGGCGCTGTTGTTGGGGATGTAGCCGGTCTCCTTTATGACCTGCATTATTCTTTTTTTGGTCTCGGGATTGATATCCGAGTGATCATTGATTGCCCTTGATACGGTGCTGACTCCAACACCGCATCTTTTGGCAATCTCAACTATAGTTATCTCAGCCATTGTTCTCCAATGCCGCCGTCATTGCGGCAGCCTTCTGTATATCCTTGCAAAGTCGTGCATCTTAGTGCAGAGCTTGTCTGTCAGAGCATCCTTGTCCATTCTCCAGATCCAGTTGCCGCCAAGGGTTGAAGGAGTATTGATCCTGGCTTCACCCGGAAGCTCCAGATAGTCCTGCATGGGGATTATTACCGTATCGGATACGCTGGCAAAGGCAGATCTTATGATCTCCCATACTGCGTCCCTGGAGTTCTTTATTCCAAGATACTCCTTGCAGAATTTCTTGTCATCTCTTGGAAGCTTGTCAAACCAGCTCCTGGTGGTGTCATTGTCATGGGTTCCCGTATATACTATACAGTTCTTGGTGTAATTGTGAGGAAGATAATCACTCTCTTCCCTTGAATCAAAGGCAAACTGCAATATCTTCATGCCGGGGTATCCGGTCTTTTTAACGAGCTTTATAACCGACTCGGTGAGATATCCCAGGTCCTCTGCGATGACTCTGAGTTCACCCAGTTCCTTTTTAACTGTGTCAAAGAGCTTGATTCCGGGGCCTTTTCTCCACTCGCCATGCTCGGCTGTAGGATCACCGAAGGGAATAGCATAATACTCATCAAAGCCCCTGAAGTGGTCTATTCTTATCACATCATAGATGCGATAGCAGCTGGCAATTCTCTTGATCCACCACTTATAGCCTGTCTTCTCATGGTAATCCCATCTATAGAGAGGATTGCCCCAGAGCTGACCTGTTGCGGAGAATGCATCAGGCGGGCATCCGGCAACATCTATGGGATTGTTGTTCTTATCCAGCTGGAACAGATCAGGGTTTGCCCAGGTATCTGCGCTGTCAAAAGCCACGTAGATGGGGATGTCCCCGATAATGTCTATGCCATTCTCATTGGCATAGGCCTTAAGCTTACCCCACTGTTCAAAGAACAGGAACTGAAGGAAGCTGTAGAAATCCACTTCCTCCTTGTACTTGTCACCGGCCTTCTTAAGGGCATCCTTCTTGCGAAGTCTTATGCCCTCATCCCAGGTGCTCCAGCTCCTTCCGCCGTTGTCATTCTTAAGTGCCATGAAAAGAGAATAATCAAAGAGCCAGTCGTTGTCAGGGCTCTTTTTGAAAGCCTCAAACTCTTTTTTCCTTGAAGCTGCGGCACTCTCCATAAAGTTATTGTATGCACGCTTTAAAAGTACAAATCTGGACTTGTAAAGCTTCTCATAATCCACTGCCTCAGGGTCTGAACCAAAGTCGCACTTGTCAGCTGTCGCGCGGTCAAGAAGCCCCTCCTCGATCAAGGCATCTATATCGATAAAATAAGGATTGCCTGCAAAAGTCGAAAAGGACTGATAGGGCGAATCGCCATAGCTGGTAGGCCCAAGCGGTAAAAGCTGCCAGTAGCTCTGCCCGGACTTCTTTAAGAAATCAACAAAATCATAGGCCTCCTTTGAAAAAGTACCAATTCCGTACTTTGACGGAAGTGAAGAAATCGGAAGTAAAACACCACATTTTCTGGTGGTTTTAGTGCTCTTTTTCGCCATTTCTAATCTCCTTTGCATCTAAAAGCTACGGAAAAAGTGTCCGTTACCGGTAACGTTTCCGTAGCTTTACTCTACCACAATCAACCCAGGTTTTTCAAGAGGTTAAGCGTTATTCTACAAAGTTGTTTTCCTTGATTCCCCAGATAAGATTTCTCCACTGCTGAAGCTGCTCCGTAGTCATAAAGCCGTTGGATGTGCCCATGTAACCTATCTTGTAGGAAGCAAACAGAAGGGCGTTCTTGATGGCATTTACGCTGTCACCGTTCTCCATGTAATAGTGAAGGAAGCAGGCAAACAGCGCATTTCCTGCACCTATTGTATTGACAACCTCATTGGTCTTAACGGTCTTGTAATGGACTCTGAGATCCTTGGTCTTGTCAAAGAGGATCAGTCCCTCGCTGCCCTGTCCCAGGATGATGATCTCAGTTCCGTAGGTCTGTGAGATCCTCTCTATGAAGGCATAGGGATCCTCTGTAAGAGTGTCATCGGAAAAGTAAAGGATCTTGGCCGGCTCAAGGAAGTCTGTATTGTACTTCTCTTTATCAGGGTTATAGTTCCTGATATTGACTGCTATTGGCTTATTGTGTTCTATGGCAGCCTTGGCAAAGGGTCTGCAGAAATTGGCATTTGCCAGCACCATCATGTCGCAGCTGTCCGCAATGGGTGCCACCATGGACATGTCATAGACATTGTCCCTGAGGTCCTTGATATCCTCAAATATCTGCTGCCTTCTCTCCCTGTCATAAAGAACCACTTCAGTGGGGGTATCCTTCATCTGAGGGATTATGTATTGGGTAGAAAGAGTGATTTTCCTGTCCGGAGGATTGATCATGCTAAGATCCTGATTCCTGCCCACAATGGACATGAAGCACACCTCGTCTCCAAGCCATTCCAGAGCCAGGGATTCATTGTATGCATCACCCCCCATAGCGGTAAAGATCGTATCAATACTGCTGGTAAGCGGTGCATAGCTCACCGGGATCTTGTCCACTCTTACAATAGTCTCAATCTGTGTTACGCCTGCTACTAGGAACTTACTCATAAGATCCTCCTTCTTTGTTATGATTTGTAAACCATTCCGCGGATCATATCCACATATTCTACAGCTTCGTCAAAGAACATATCCGCTCTGAAATTCTCTCCCTTTACGGCGCTCTCCATGAGCCCGTTCACAGAAAAGTCCAGAACCTTCCACAGCTTCAGATAGTCTATCCCATCATCAAATACAGTAATGTCGGACCTGTCTCTTAAGGCATCCATGATCCTTCTGTACTTCTCCCTGCGCTCACTGATCTCTGCCAGGGCATCTCTGTCGGTCTCCTCCTCGGCCTTGGCCAGGAAAAGAAAAATATAAGGATACTGGGTCATGGAGTCAACCTTGGCAGTCAGTATCTGCCTGTACAACACAAAGTAATCCGTCTCATTCTTTTCAACATTGTTGGTAAGCTCGAGAGTCACAACCCTGGTGGCATAGTCATACAAAAAAGCGTACAGTCCGATCTTGCTCTCAAAGTAGTGAAACAACAGGCCCTTACTGATTCCGGCGCCCCTTATGATCTCATCCGTACTGGCATGTCTGTATCCGTACTGTGAAAAGACCTTCAGGGCGGAGTTGATCATTCTGTCCTGCTTTTCTTTTTTTAGCTCAAAAAATCTCTCGTTCATGAAGTCCCCGTTCATGGTATTATTGACCACATCAGTCTAAATCTAGTTTATCATTTCTGTATATTCACTTCAAACGAATTTCCGTTATTTATTAAATTTTAATACTCAGGTCTTTTAATTGTGTTCAGATTGTATTAAAATCTATATAAGCGTTCAAATTCACAGGAGGCGATTATGTCCAAGAAAAATGCATTTGGTAAATTCGTATTATTCTGTGCCGCTGCAGGAGCAGCCGCAGCCGGAGCATATTACTATCTCAGCAAGAGGGAAGAAGAGCTTGCAGATGATTTCGATGATGATGATTTCGATGATTTTGACGATTTTGACGATGATGACGAGTCTTCAGAGTCCAAGTTCGGTTCACGTAAGTATGTAGATATCACCGGAGGTGCTTCTGAGGATGACGTTGATGCCGCAGGCGATTCCGAAGAGAAGACTGAGGAAGAGGATTCTGAGGAGTTCTTCGATGATGAGGATACCGAAGAGTAATATCTTCCCCTGTTTCATTTATTTTGTATTATGAGCATAATTTAACCCCACACTTTCGTGTGGGGTTTCTTTTTACCTTTTTTATTGCTGTTCCTCAGATTCCTGAAGCATTTCCTTAAGGAAGCGGGCCTTGTCCTTGATACGGCTGTTGGCTGATCTTGATGTGAGGATCTCACTGATCATCCTTCCTGCTATCTCCTTCTCATCCGCCTCAACTGCAAGTGCTGCGATCAGATAATCAAGAGTAGTGGAGTCCATTCCTGCAATGGGGAATTCCTCCGACTGTCTGGCCATTATGAATCCCTGAAGAGCATTCTTTATCAGTTCCTTTTCCTGCTCATCATTCTCTCTTTTCCTGGCAGCATAATCAGGCTCATCCGGGTCAAGTCTCTGGGTCTCGCCTCTGATCACCCAGGCTGACTTCATACAGATATATGCCTTCTCGCTGTTCTTGGCTTTTTTGACAACAGCATTGGCAAGAGCCAGCTGATAAAGCCTTCTGGCATACTCATAGGAGTATATCGGTCCCTTGTTGGGCTCATGTCTGTAGTTCATGCAGATCTTGAGCCTGATATCCTCAATCTGAAGCTTGTTGAGATTGGGGAAATATCTTCCAAGAGCAGCATATCCGCAGATGGGACAGGCAATGACATCGTATTTGTTCTGATCCAGCTCATCGTAATCAGGACGCAGATCAATGTCCACGTTCTTGATACGAGTCTTGCCGGTTCTGACAGTTTTGGCTTCAAAATCACTGTCGCAGACAGGACACTTATACTTCTTGTCAAAGAGATAATCCTCTTCATTAACAAGCTGAAGTCTTTTCTTCGGGGGCTCCTTTTTGACCTCTACAACCTTTTTCTTGGGGTCCTCAAAAAGCTCTTCACCTCCGATATTTCCAAGTCCAAGTTTCTCAAATCCGGAAAAAATACCTGCCATGCCTACACCTCTCTTAGTTGTTAGTTTTGGGTAGTACAAAAGAACTCTTAAGCGATACTATCCTGTTGAATACCGGTGCTCCTTCCCTGGAGTCCTTGCAGTCAACGCAGAAGAACCCGTTTCTCACAAACTGGAACTTATCATATGCCTTGACATCCTTAAGTGCCGGCTCCAGCTTGGCATTACTGATAACCCTGATGGAATTGGGGTTGAGGTTAAGTGAACCGTCCTCATTGTAGACGCCCTTCTCCTCATCAATTATATTCTCATAGAGCCTTACCTCGGCCTCAAAAGCCTCAGAAGCTGCTACCCAGTGGATAGTGCCCTTGACCTTCCTGCCGTCAGGGCTGTCGCCGCCCTTGGTCTCAGGATCATATGTGCAGTGAATCTCTGTTATCTCACCCTTATCATCCTTAACAACACCCGTGCAGGTCACAAAGTAGGCATTCATAAGCCTTACCTCGTTGCCGGGATACAGACGAAAGTACTTCTTGGGAGGCTCCTCCATGAAGTCCTCACGCTCTATGTAGATCTCTTTTCCGAAGGGGATCTTCCTGCTGCCCATCTCGGGAACTTCCTTGTTGTTCTCTATGTCAAGGTACTCAACCTGTCCCTCGGGATAATTGTCAATGACAAGCTTAACGGGATCAAGGATCGCCATCATCCTGGGAACCTTGAGCTTTAAGTCCTCTCTGATACAGTACTCAAGCATTGCATACTCTGCTGTGGACTGAGCCTTGCTGATGCCGCACATGTCTACAAACATCTTGATGGACTCGGGAGTAAAGCCTCGCCTCCTCAGGGATGCAATTGTCACAAGCCTGGGATCATCCCACCCGTCTACAATTCCGTCCTCAACCAGCTTCTTGATATATCTCTTGCCGGTAACAACGTTGTTGAGGTACATCTTGGCAAACTCGATCTGTCTTGGAGGGTTGGTGTACTCGCACTCATTCTTGACCCAGTCGTAAAGAGGCCTGTGATCCTCAAACTCCAGTGTGCAAAGGGAGTGTGTGATACCCTCGATGGCATCCTCTATGGGATGCGCAAAGTCATACATGGGATAGATACACCACTTGTCTCCAGTACGGGCATGAGTCATATGAGCCACACGGTAGATGATAGGATCTCTCATGTTGATGTTGGGAGATGCCATGTCGATCTTGGCTCTTAAGGTCATGGCTCCGTCAGCCACGCTTCCGCTCTTCATCTCTTCAAACAGACGCAGGTTCTCCTCGATGCTCCTGTCCCTGTCAGGGTCATTCTTACCGGGCTCTGTAAGAGTTCCTCTGTACTCTCTCATCTGATCTGCAGAAAGAGTGGAAACATAGGCCTTGCCTTTTTTGATCAGCTTAACGGCATCCTCATACATCTGTTCAAAATAGTCAGATGCATAAAAGAGCCTGTCCTCGTAATCGGCACCAAGCCACTTAACGTCCTCGATGATGGCGTCCATGAACTCGGACTTCTCCTTGGTGGGATTGGTGTCGTCAAATCTCATGTTAAACTTGCCGTTATATTCCTTGGCCATTCCGTAATTGAGAAGTATGCTCTTGGCATGGCCTATATGAAGGAAGCCATTGGGCTCGGGAGGAAAGCGTGTATGAACGTGATCATATACCCCCTCCTTCAGGTCCTTGTCGATGGCCTGTTCGATAAAATGTCTTCCATTAGGATTTGTTAATTCTTCTGCCATTTCTGATAAATACCAACTTTCCTTAAAAATATTTAGAGTACATTTAAGTATAGCATAATATCACGCTTTATACACATACTTTTCCTCAAAAGCGGCTCTGCGCAAAGGTTTGTCGTAGTAGTAGCCCTGGATGTACTGAACTCCCAAAGTGTTCAGGATGTCAAGCTGGGACTTGTCCTCCACACCCTCGACGCAGATCTCTGCTCCTATGGCCCTTCCCATGTCCACCATGGATCTGACCACAGCCTGGGAATAACTGTCTGTGGCTATATCTTTTACAAAGTCCTTGTCTATCTTGATGATATCAAAGGGCAGCGCCCTTATGCTTGAAAGAGCTGAGTAGCCGGTTCCAAAATCATCCAGGGCAAGCCTGACTCCCAGAGCCTTTATATCAAGAAGCGTCTGCTTGGTCCTTGCCAGGTCATTGATGGCAAGTCTCTCGGTAAGCTCCAGTACGATATTTCCGGGGTTAATGCCATTCTCCCTGATGCAGTTCTTTATGATCTCCACGATGTCAGTCTGCATGATCTGAACCACTGACAGATTGACGCTGACTGCAAACTCGCCGTTTCCGGATTCATTCCACCTTCTGATGCACTCACAGGCCTTCCTGAGAACGTGATTGCCTATGGGATTGATAAGGCCCAGGTACTCAGCCAGGGGTACAAATTCATCCGGACTTAAAAAGCCCAGTTTATCACTGTTCCAGCGAACCAGCGCCTCACAGGCCACATGTCTTTTGCCGCCCTTTTTGCCTTCCCTTGAGACCACCGGCTGGAAATACACCTCAAACTCCTCGCACTGCTTGCCTATGGCGTCATACATATTCTTCTCCAGATCCAGCCTGTGAATTGATGAGGAGTCGATGTTGTCGGAGTACTCGGCAATCCTGTTCTTGCCTGACTTCTTGGCCTCATACATGGCCACGTCAGCCTTTCTTATGAGCTCTGAAACGTTGTCCCCGTGCTCCGGGAACCTCACAACGCCCATGCTCATGGTGCAGTAATAATCACTGTCCTTGAGGTACCAGGGAGTTGCAAAGGCATCCTTGATTTCCTCCATTATCTTGTCAATTCTGTAGTAGCTCTCCGGAGGAACGATTATTACAAACTCATCTCCGCCCATGCGGTAGCAGGAGGAGCTGATACCCTTTATCCTGCTCACAGCCCCGGAGATATCCTGAAGAAGTGCATCTCCGTACTGATGGCCCAGTGAGTCGTTGATATGCTTAAAGTCATCCAGATCCAGGTACATGATGGCACCTACGGTACCGGACTTCCTGGCCTCTTCTATATACCTTGCCAGATCCTTTTCACAGCACATCCTGTTAAACAGTCCGGTCAGGAAGTCTGTATATGCCTGCTGCTCGATACGCTTCTGATAGAGCTTTTTCTCTGTGATGTCATAGATGGCGCATAAGTTTACAGGTCTTCCGTCCACCCACCTTATCCTGGTGTAGTATACGTCATACCATTTCTCCCTGTCCTGATGGTGAACCTCATAGTTGCCGCTGTGGCTCCTGGCGGGAATATTGGTCTCAAACAGCTCTGCCAGCTTGTTCTCCGTCAGCTCTCTGCTGAAGTGCTTCTTGAAGCTCCTGTTGGCAAAGAGCAAAACCCCCGTGTCATTGTCCCTCACATAGATTGAGCTGCCCACATTGTCAAGGACCGCTTCCAGTGAGGCAAAGGAGCTGGCCAGGGAATTGGTCTGCAGTCTCTTGGTGATGATACTCTGAAGGATCCTTATGGTATCATTGATGAATTTGATGTCGTCTATGGACCAGACCCTGTTCTCCCTATTCTCGGTAAAGCAGGCATAAAACCTGGGGGCTCCGTTAATGACAATGGGCATGGACACCAGCGCCCTGATGCCAAGATTGTCGATCTGCTCCCTCTCCCCTGCATTCATCTGCGTGTCATAGGACACCACAATGGCCTTCTGTGCACCTATGAACCAGCAGGTCTCCTGATCCGTGGTCTCGGTGAAGAGCTTTTCCATACCCGGGTAGGTCCACTGAACTATGATGTCCATAAGATGCCCGTGATGTATCCTGCAGGTAAAGGCGTTGCTGATCTGAAGATATGAACAGAGCTTGGAGAGCACGTCCACCATGATCTCCTCTATACCGTCATCGCTGTCAAGGAGTGAGACAATCTCAGTCATGGTCTCAGCCCTGTGAAAAGAGCTGGTCATCTCCAGTTCCTTGAGCCTGCTGCCTTCACTTTTGGCAATGGCAATAGACCTGGAGGTCTCCACCTTGATAAGAATACTTGAAGTGGTCCTCAAAAGATCCAGGGTCCTGTAAAACTTATCTTCTGTTGTCTGGTACTGGAAATTGTCGATGGGCGGGAATTTAAAGAAAGAGCTGTCGTACTTTGCATCCGTAAACAGTGCACAGATTATCCACACCGCCAATACCCTGCTCTTATCTCCTACGGCCATGGCGGCCAGGCGAAGGTTGGGGATCTCTGTCAGTTCAACAGCCTGATCCTCCAGTTCGCTCTCACAGACCCGCTTATAGATATTGTGAATCCTGATGGGAGTCACATATTTTCTGATTATCTCGATCTCGTGTGTATTACCGGAAAAATCAGACAGGGGTACGCCTGTGCTGTCAAGGCACATGGCGTAGACCCCTGCCATATTGCAGAACCGGTCCTGCCAGTTCTGCATATCTCTTTTGATTTTTTGCGCAAACTTACCAAGGGCTCCGCTTTCTGCAGCCTCAGTTCCCGGATTTGACCGGATTATTCCTGATGTGACAGTCTTATCTTGCACGCAGTCACCTCTTGTATATTTATTATTTGCCCCGCAGGTGATCACTTATCATCTACACTGTAGTTGGGCGCTTCCTTCGTGATCTGGATATCATGAGGATGAGATTCACGAAGAGCTGCAGATGTCATCTTGATGAATCTGCCATTCTCTTTTAACTCCTCAATTGTTCCGCATCCGCAGTAGCCCATACCTGAGCGCAGTCCGCCCATGAGCTGGAATACGGTATCTTCGACTGTTCCCTTATATGCAACACGTCCCTCAACTCCCTCAGGAACCAGCTTCTTGGCATCCTCCTGGAAGTAGCGGTCCTTGGAACCGTTCTCCATAGCTGAAATGGAGCCCATTCCTCTGTATACCTTGTATTTTCTGCCCTGGAAGAGCTCAAACTCTCCCGGAGCCTCATCACAGCCTGCAAACATTGAGCCCATCATTACCAGGTTGGCTCCGGCTGCGATTGCCTTGGTGATATCTCCGGAATACTTGATACCGCCGTCAGCGATGATAGGAACATTGTATTTTTTGGCCATCTCATAGCAGTCCATTACTGCTGTGATCTGTGGAACACCAATACCTGCAACCACACGGGTTGTACAGATGGATCCGGGTCCGATACCAACCTTGACAGCATCAGCACCGGCCTCGATAAGGTCCTTTGTAGCAGCTGCAGTAGCACAGTTGCCGGCAATAACCTGCAGATCCGGGAACTTCTCCTTGATCATCCTGAGGCACTTAAGCACGTTCTCTGAATGACCGTGGGCCGAATCAAGTACGATAACATCAACCTTGGCATCAACAAGAGCCTGAACGCGGTCAAGGCAGTTGGCGGATATTCCGACACCTGCTCCGCACAGGAGCCTGCCCTGGTCGTCTTTGGCTGATAAGGGGTACTTGATGGTCTTCTCTATATCCTTGATGGTGATAAGTCCCACCAGATTGTAATCGTCATCTACTATCGGAAGCTTTTCCTTTTTGGATCTGGCAAGAATGCTCTTAGCCTCCTCCAGAGTGATGCCCTCCTTGGCTGTGATGAGGTTCTCACTGGTCATTGCTTCCTTGATCTTCTTGGAGAAGTCTTTTTCAAACTTAAGGTCCCTGTTGGTGATGATGCCAACAAGCTTCCTGCCCTCAGTAATAGGCACTCCTGAAATCCTGAACTTGGCCATAAGTGAATCGGCATCTGCCAGGGTGTGCTCCGGTGAAAGTGAGAAGGGATCTGTGATAACACCGTTCTCTGATCTCTTAACCTTGTCAACCTCCTCTGCCTGAGCCTCGATAGACATGTTCTTGTGGATGATGCCGATGCCACCCTGTCTGGCCATGGCAATGGCCATTCTGTGCTCGGTAACAGTGTCCATTCCGGCACTCATCATAGGTATATTAAGTTTGATCTTCCTGGTGAGATATGTGCTCACATCTACCTGATTAGGTATAACCTGTGAATACGCAGGTACCAAAAGTACGTCATCAAAAGTAATTCCTTCGCCGATAATCTGTCCCATTTTTATCCCCTTTTAATCTGTGAAAACTTTTCTAGGTGCTACACTCTTAACAGCAGTTACAAACTCAGTCGTGGGCTCAAATACCACCCTCTCCTTGCCGTCATAGATGAAGGTATAGGTTGGATCGGGCTTTCTGTCCTTCTCCCTGGCTGAGTAGTCAAGGTTCTTGTAGGACTTGTTCTTGTACTCATCGAGATGGTAAGAACGGCTGGGGGCCAGGATCTCAAGCTTATCAACTTCATACTTGCCCACATTCTTGCGCCTGCTCTTATTGAGTATCTTGTCGACGGTAATCTCCCTGTCACAATACTGGTACTCAAACTCGATATTGGCATTTAAAGAAAGGAAATAATACGCAACTCCTGCTAATACGCACAGGATAAGACCCACCATTCCGATTGCGAAAAGTGAGGATAGAAAGAAGATTACTGCCAGAACCAATGAGAGAATGCTCAGGCCCTTCACAAGAGGCGAAGCTTTGCTCTCAACCAGGCATTCAACATAGCTGTTATCACTGACCATTACTGAATACTCCTCCTAGTATCGATATGATTTTATCGACTATCTTAACGTACTTGCAGCAATCTTTCAAGGTTTTTTAGCCACATTTCTATTATATATGGTTTACCGGCAAATTAACACTTACTTTTTTGTAAACTCCTCCCTTAGTACTCCCCCACCTTTTCATAAAAGACATCCAGCATCAGCTCTATCAGTGCATCGTCGTCCACATAAAACTCCTCAAAGTCATTCCCGACTTTGTTGATCCCCTCAGGCACATAGAGGCTGTCCCTGTCAAAGTTATAGCCGGAAGCAGAGGTTGCCAGATACAGTACCTCTTTTGCCGTAAGGTCCGTGGTCATCTGCTTTTCAACAGCGCTGTAGATGGTGGTCACAAGCACCGGATTCTCCTTTACCATGTCCCTGACCTTTTTTACCAGCGCCAGCAGATACTCCTTCTGCCTTGCAAGCCTTAGGTCTGCGGAGCCTGCCCTTGTTATATCCCTGTCATGTATGTAGGCAAAGGCCATATCACCGTCAAGGTGGACCTTTTCTTTTTCCCTGAAGCTGTAATCCCCTGCAGTAAAGCTTGCAGCAGGAGTCACATCCACGCCTCCCACCGCATCATTTATCGCAGCCACGGCACTCATATTGATGGCGGCATAGCCGTGTATGGGAAGGGAGTAAAAGAGCTTGCTGACAGCCTTTTTCTGAAGCTCGCAGGAGCCCTTCACTCCGTCGCCGAAGCCGTGCTGCACTGAGATCTGGGCCGTTACCGTGGACCTGTAGTTGCCGTTTTTATCATATATATCCACATCCGTCATGGTATTTCTGTTGATGGCCACGATCTTCACAGACTTGTCGTGGGGGTTGAGCACAAGCAAAAAGAGGGCATCCGCCTGCCCTCCGTTTATTTCGCCCACAACCTCCTTCACCTCTTCATCCGCCTTATCGATTCCCATGATAAGAAAGGTCATCACATCGTCGTTGTAGTCATAGACTCCACGGTGATAGATTATGTAGTCATCCTGCCATTTGAGGGACTGCCTGAACTCATCAGGAAGGTCTTCCTTCGATGAAAGCATTGGCCTGTCGGAAGCTCCTGCATCCAGGATACTGCTGCGGCCCATGTTCCTGACCAGAGCAAGTGCACCATACCCCAGAAAGAAGAAAAAAGCAAAGACCAGTCCCAGTGTCAGAAATATTTTGATAAATTTTCTCAGATATCCACCCAACGCATACTCCGCCTGTTCATTATTTGTCAGTGGTCTTTGGAATACCACTCCGCTGTGGGACTCGTCCTTCCGTCATTTACGGGAGCATCAAAGCCGTTCTGGTCCCTTGAAAGGGTATCATCCACCTGTCTCTGAGACAGATTCCGCAGGTCTATGCCGCAGCTTTTGAATATCCTTGCAGCGGTGGCCGGATGATCTTTGATATAGCTTAAGGTATAGCCCTTAAGGTCAGCCATGGAGATCTTTCTTGTGATGATCTCGCATCCGTTTGAGTACTCCTCCCCGGAGTAAAAGTCTGCATGCTCTCCGGCCTTAAGCTGCACGCTGCGGCTCTTTCCGGTCGCAGGATCCGTGACAACGCAGGACAGCGTCCCGTCAAGAAGCGTTATCGATGCGCTGCTTTCAGACCTTTTTACCACCTGGGCAAAGGTTCCTCTGATTCCCATGGTCATGGTGGCTGTCTTTATCTCAAGGCTCTCATCACTCTTAAGAGCCTTGTCCACGTCAAAAAGAAGATTTCCGGTTTTCAGTTCCACTTCAAGCTTCTTGTTATTCTTGTTTATGACAGCTTCGCTCTTTTCATCAAGCTTAAGCGCCTTGTTGTCATCAAGGTTAAAAAAGGCATAGCTCTTTGAAGAAGATTTAACATCATCTCCGCTGTTAAGGCGCATCTTCTCCATCACCCTGGCTTCCTTGCCGGAGGACTGGGTGACCTGCACATCACCTATGATCTTTTCAAGTCTCATTACCGAGGCTGTGGTGTCTGCCCCCTTTGATGCATGGGACTCAAAGGCTGTCATAAAAAGACATACCAATGCTATCAGACAGATCAGGATTTGCAAAAAAGATTTTCTCTTCAACTCTATGCCATCTCCTTTTACTTGTTATTGCCAAGGGCATCATCCATTGCATGGATACCGTCCTTTAGGATTCCCAGGACAGTGCGGTTTTCTCCTCCGTCCTGTATCACATCCACAGCCTCAAGCACGCTGTTTCTAAGATCCATTGCAGACTTGGTGGTTATCCTGAGCCTGTCTCCCATCTGCTGCATGATCTGGACTATCCTGGCGGGCTTTGTCTTAAAGTACACTCCAAACACATCCCAGGTAATCTTGGCAAGTGTGGTGTAATCGGTGCCCACAACCGCAGTTGCAGATCTTGGGAGGCCTTCAACCATCCCCATCTCACCAAATACCCTCTCGGGCCCCACCTCGGCTATCTTCTTCTGCCCGGGTCCGCCAAAGTCAATGTAGAGATCGATCCTGCCCTTCTGGACTTCAAACATGCAGTCGCTCTTTTCACCTGCCTTAAAAATGATGTCGCCTGCCATGAATTCTTTTACAAAGGTATATACGGTGTTGCCTGCCATATGTAATAAGCTCCTTAGTCCCTGCGCAGCTCTTCAAGGCGCAGTATTTCAAAGTCATCTCTTTTTCCCTTTAGTTTGATGCTGTTTCCAAGGGATGTGGTCTTCGCCCTGTCCCCCAGAATATCCGCCACCGCCCTGGATATCAGGATAGTCCCTGCAGGGGCGTTTGCCTCAAGCCTTGCGGCTGTATTTACGGTATCTCCAAGGGCAGTGTAGTCCATCCTCTCCGAGGCTCCGATATTGCCCACAACTGCCGGACCGAAATTCACTCCGATTCCGAAGGACACCGTTCTGCCGTACTTCTCCGAAAGCTCTTTTCCCAGGGCTTCAGACCCCGACACCATATCCATGGCAGCGCAGCAGGCGTGATAAACCGGATCCTCCTGAGGCACCGGCGCATTCCAGAAGGCCATGGTACAATCCCCAACGAACTTGTCCAGAGTTCCATGATTCTTCATGATGCACTCTGTGGTAAGGGTGAGGTATTTATTGATGATCTCCACCACCATCTCAGGCTCCATTCCCTCGCTCATGGTGGTAAAGCCTCTGACGTCCACAAACAGGACTGCTATGTCGCGCCTCTTGCCTCCAAGCTCCAGGGCTTCGCTCCCGTTGTCCAAAAGCTCCTTCATGACAGCTCTGTCAACGTAGTGTCCGAAAGTATTTTCTATCTGTTTGCGCTCCCTGTAGGAGCCTGCGTAGTTCACTGCGACACTCAGAACAAAAAGCAGTGTCACAAAAAGCGGTATCCACAAAGCATGGAGGATCACTCCAAATCTGTGGTACAAGGCATAAGCCAAAACGACATACCCGGCGCAGACAAAAAGCTCAAGCCCCGCGCAGACAAGGACCTTTCTCTTATAGAAAAACAGTCCCGCAAGCACGCAGACAAAGAACAGGATCACAAGCTCAGTCCTGTCTCCTGCTGCCACCGGATAAAACCCTTTTCTGTATGCGTCTATGATATTGGCCTGGATCTCTATGCCGTACATTGGCTCGGCGCGGTCCGCCGGAGTGTAGTAGGAGTCCTGAAGGCCAACGGTGTAAGCACCAATAAGCACGATCTTTCCGGAAAAGAACTCCGGATCGACCCTGCCATAATATATATCGGCAACTGAAACGAAATCATAATAGCCGCCGTCTGCGCAAGTGTAAGGAATGTACCAAAAGCCGTCCCTGCCCTCAGGCTCAGGATTTGGAGTTATACCCTTCCCGCTGCAGTACTTCTCATAGATCACTCTGGAAAAAGAGCTTACCTGCCTTCCGTCAGGAGTGGTCACATATTTGAGAGCATGACGGATAATACCGTCCTTATCGGGCATCACATTAATATGGCCGCAGTCCGCATTCTGCATAAGAGCTTCGTAGGGCTCATCAAAGGCAGTGACAGCCATATTCTCCATGTAAAAAGAGTCTCCCTCTGTAACAAGGATACTGTCAAAGGTGGCAGCACAGGCAAACACAACATTTCCTTCAGAGGCAGCCATAGCCAGATACTCGTCGGAACTTTCAGAGGCTCCTGCCCCGGTATAGAGCACGTCCACACCGATAACCGCCGGCTTCTCATCAGCGCTGTTTAAGTACATCAGCACATCTCCCATGACGCTTCTGTCCCAGGGAAATGGCCCCAGCTCTTCAATAGCTTTCTCGTCAATACCAATAACAGTTATCTCCCCGTCTGCAGCACCGGTAGACCGGTAAAGCGCATCAGAAACATAGCCCTCCGGCACAAGGAGAAGCCCCGATGCGGCTATTGCTGTAAAAAGAAATGACAGCGCAAGTATTATTAAGATTGTCAGGGTATTCTTTAATCTCTTTTTCATTGAACGATATTATCTTTTTTAAAGAACATGGCAATCCGCCGTAACAGAGAACGGGCAAGCCGCTTTCATATAAATTAATATACAGCAAAAAATACGTTTTCTCAATAAATTGTAGACGTCATAATCACATAGAGCTGTCTGTTTCTATACCCCTATTTTTTTGCAAAACAAAAGGATAAAGCCAATTGCCAGCTTTATCCTTTACATAATCATGTATTGAAACCACTATCTTATTGCATCAAATAATTTATAAACTCTTTTGCCCTGTCTGTCCTCTCGGAATTGATGACAATTGCAGCCACCGCACCCCCTTGCGGATATGCACCGCACTGTGAAATTGCAGCTGAGTCATCCAGCATAATCCCTACGGGTATGGGGTCATCCATGGTTGACGGGTCAATTCTTGTGTAGGTGTAGGTCTGATTGTACTCATCAGCCATGACCGCAAATCTGTTGGATGCATCAAACTTTCCGGTGGTAATGTAATCGGAATACTCTTCAGATGCCAGATAGTCCATATAGGCTCCATCGACGTAAAACAGTCTGTCCGATAGCTCCGCAAGCTCTTTTTCATCATATATCTCCCTCAGATCCGTGAAGGTCTGCTGGGAGCCGTAGTGATAGGCCACACTCACATCCGACACAAAGACATCAAGTTCTGACGCAGAGATAAGGGCCATTATCTTCTCGCTGGTGGCCACAGCCGTGGTATCTATAGAAGAAGTGATCACATTGGAGGCTGTGTCCACAAGTACAGTCTCAGCTGACCTGTCGATGCCTGCATACTCAGCAAAACCGTCCTGCAGAAAATCCTGGGTCTCCATTCCCTGACTGTTTACAAACATTGCAAAGAGAGCATAGGGCTTGTTGTTGGTCATATCCCTGATAAGGGTCACCACAAAGATCAGGGCGATTACCGCCACTATTGTGTGGATCTTGTAGTATTCCCAGAAGTAATCCCAGTGGGCCTTAAAGCCCTGTCCCTTGAGTTTTTCTCTCTGCTGCCTTATTTCATCACGTACTGCCATGTAAATGTACTCCTTTATTTTGTTTAAAATGTCATAGAGTACATTCTATCACAAAAACGGTAAATGTGGTGACTCCCCTTTACATCTGGGTTGTCACGAATATATCGTATATAGCCGCGATGGCTTTTTCAAAGTCTCTGTTCTCTACACCGATGATGATGTTGAGCTCTGAGGAGCCCTGGTCGATCATGCGGACGTTGACTGAAGCATGGGCAAGTGCGGAGAATATCCTGCCGGCAGTACCGCGGGTGGATCTCATGCCACGGCCCACAACTGCGATAAGAGCCAGGTCTGACTCGATCTCCAGCATGTCGGGGTGAGCCAGTCTGTGGATCTCTGATACAACGGACTGTTCCTTCTCAATGAACTCGTCCTGCTGCACAAATACTGTCATGGTATCGATTCCTGAGGGAACGTGCTCGATGGAGATTCCCTGATCCTCGAAGGCCTGGAGAACCTTTCTCACAAAGCCCACCTCGGAGTTCATCTGGTCCTTGAGGACATTCACGCAGCAAAAGCCCTTCTTTCCGGCGATTCCGGTGATGACATATTTGGACTTCTTGGCAGTGGACTCCACGATCCAGGTGCCGGGGTCCTCAGGCTTGTTGGTATTCCTTATATTGATTGGGATTCCTTCCTTCTTGACAGGGAAGATGGCATCCTCATGCAGAACAGAAGCTCCCATGTATGCCAGCTCTCGAAGCTCTGTATAGGTTATGGTCTCGATGTACGGAGGCTTGTCGATGATCCTGGGGTCAGCCACAAGAAAGCCCGATACATCTGTCCAGTTCTCATAGACATCAGCCTTGATGGCACGTGATACGATGGAACCTGTCACATCGGATCCGCCCCTTGAAAAGGTCTTAATGCTTCCATCGGGATATGCGCCGTAGAAGCCGGGGATAACTGCCTTCTGGGCCTTCTCAAGCTTTTTGGCCATGAGCTTGTTGGTCTTTTCTCCGTCAAACTCACCGTTCTTGTCAAAGCAGACAACCGTTGCAGCATCCACAAACTCATAGCCAAGGTAGGCTGCCATTACGATTCCGTTAAGATACTCGCCGCGGCTTGCAGCGTAGTCAGAACCTGCCCCCTCCTTAAAGCTCTTTTCAATGGTCTTAAACTCAGGGGTAAGGTCCAGCTTAAGCTTAAGTCCCTTGATTATCTCGTCGTACCTGTCCTTAATGTCGGAGAGCTGCTTTGAAAAGTCCTTACCCTCCTCTGCAAGAGCGTAGGTCCTGTAGAGCATGTCTGTGACCTTGGTATCCTTGGAGTTTCTCTTTCCGGGAGCTGAAGGCACCACATAGCACCTGTCAGGATCTGCCTTTACGATGTCTGCTGCCTTCTTGAACTGCTCGGCGCTGGCCAGTGAGCTTCCGCCAAACTTAACTACCTTTTTCATAATATCCAATCCTCGATTCTATCCGCAGCCAAAAGCGGATCATTATTATTTAGTACAGTCTGATATATCCCTTTACGCTGTCCATTTTCCAGAGCCTGTCCTCAAAATCTCTTTCAGACATCATATCGGTGCAGAAAGCAAATTCTCCCCGGACATTGGAATCGGTAACCTCTTCGATCTTAGGTCCGAATATCTCAAGTGCCTGTTCCTTGAGCTGTGCGGGAACCCTTACAAAGAACATTCTCACTGCGTTGTCCTTGGGTGTAAGCTCAGCCTTTTCGGAGCGCATATTGATCTCCACGTGTCTTCCCTTATGCCTTACGATGTCAACCACGTCAGCCACAACCGCACTGGCGGTGGCGTTCTTGCCTGCTCCTCTTCCGTAGAACATAACGTCCCCGATCATGTTGCCGTGAATATTGATGGCATTGAATACCCCGTTGACTCCTGCAAGGGGATTCTCATAGGGAATAAGGAAAGGCGCTACCATGGTAAAAAATCCGTTCTCATTCTTTTTGCATATTCCAAGGAGCTTCACAGCCATGTTAAGGCTCCTGGCGTATTCCAGGTCCTCGATGCTTATCCTGGAGATACCCTCGGTATAGATATCCTCGTAGTTGACATGCTTGCCGCTCATAAGTGAAGCAAGGATGGCAATCTTGCGGCAGGCATCATAGCCTTCCACGTCAGCCTCGGGATTTCTCTCGGCGTAGCCCTTCTCCTGAGCTTTCCTGAGCACAGTCTCAAAGCCTACACCCTCCTTGTCCATCTTGGTGAGGATATAGTTGGTTGTACCGTTAAGGATTCCGGTGATGGAATCTATCTTTTCATGCCTTAGGGAATCCTTGATGGTCCTAAGAAGCGGGATTCCTCCGCCGACACTGGCTTCAAACAGATAGCTTGCTCCGTTCTTTTTGGCCAGCTCCACCAGTTCCGGTCCGTGGGCAGCTACCAGCTCCTTGTTGGAGGTGCATACACTCTTTCCTCTCTCAAGGGCGCTCTTTTCAAAAGAAAAAGCCGGCTCAATTCCGCCCATGGTCTCACATATGACGTCTATCTCAGGGTCGTCCAGAATGATGTTTATGTCGTGGACCACCTGTGTCTCATGCCTGTCCCCCGGAAAATCCCGAAGATCGAGGATATACTTGAGCTCAACCTTCTCTCCGGCGCTCTCGCAAAGCTCAGAGGCGTTGGTATCAAGCACCTCAACAACTCCGCTTCCCACTGTTCCGTATCCCAATACTGCTACTTTTGCCATGTCTGCCTCCTTATTATGTCAATGTCGCACTACGTCCCGTAATATGGACCTTGTGAACACCTTCCGTATTTTCCATGATGGAAATCATCTCCATGATGTCTCTTGTTGTCTCCAAAACCTGGATAGTGATAGAAATAGATGCGACCCCGTTCAGGGGAATCGACTGATGTATGGTAAGAATATTGGCCCCGAAATCTGCTATGAGATTCAGAACGTATGACAGAAGCCCCACTTCATCATTCATCTGAAAGGTCAGGGTCAGCGTTGTACCCTGCAGGCTGTCGTGAAATTCATATATATCTTCTTTGTACTTGTAAAAAGAGCTGCGGCTGATCCCAAGGCTTGAAGCTGCCTCATTGACAGTCTTGACCTTGCCGGACTCCAAGAGCTTCTTGGCCTCCACAACCTTTAGAAGGACCTCCGGAACCGCCTGCTTCCTTATTACGTAATAACCTGTGTCCTGCTGCACCTGTCCATGCACCCCTTACCGGTAGATTTTCAGTAAATACAAAAAGCCCGGAGTGTTTTTCTCCCGCGGACATTTGTATGCGATAGGAAGATTTTAGCACAGTAAAGTTTTAAAGGCAAGGATAATTTTGTATAAATAACAGCTCAGGACAGTCAATTCTTTGTAACTTTTGTTCAATAGAAAAAACTGCCACGCTACTGCGTGACAGCTTGAAATTCAAAGATTTTGTATGAATAATGTCCTGCCTTAAGACAAAAGCCTTTCAAATTCCCTCTTAAGGTCATCTATGCCCTCTATGCCAACTGACAGCCGCAGGGTCCTGTCGTCTATGCCGTTTCTCTCAAGAAGTTCCACAGGCAGTTCAGCATGGGTCTGGGTTATGGGATAAGTTATTAAAGTCTCCGTCCCCCCGAGGCTTTCGGCAAAATAAATAAGTGAGGTGTTTCCCAGGATGTGCTCCGCCAGCTCTTTGGACTCAACCTTGAAGGTCACCATGGCGCCAAAGCCCCTGGCCTGCCTCTTCATGATCTCATGCCCCGGATGATCGGAAAGGCCCGGATATATCACCTTAGTGACCCTTGGGTTATCCCTAAGGAACTTTGCCAGCTCCAGCGCATTCCCTGCTGCTCTGTCCATTCTCACCGCCAGGGTCCTGATACCTCTTAGTATCAGCCAGCTGTCAAAGGGAGAAAGACCTGCTCCCGTTGTCTTGTACAGGAACCTGAGTCTCTCATCCAGCTCTTTATCCCTGACCACCACAAAACCGCCAACAGTGTCGTGATGACCGCCCAGGAACTTGGTTCCTGAGTGGATGACTATGTCTGCCCCCAGCTCCAGCGGATTCTGGAAATAGGGAGAAAGAAAGGTGTTGTCCACGATAAGAAGTATCCCCCTGTCATGGGTCCACCGGGAGAGCCTTTTTATATCAGTGACATTCATCATGGGATTGGTGGGGGTTTCAAGGTACACAGCCCTGATATCCTGTGCACTGCAGTCTTGGTATTCATCACGGCTGAAGTCCACCGTATCAAACAAAAGGCCGTTCTTTTTGCCCACTTCGTTAAAGAGCCTTACGCTTCCGCCGTAGAGATCTGCATCAACAAGGATCCTGTCCCCGGGAGCAAACAGCTCCATAACCGCATCAACCGCAGCCATTCCGCTGGCATAGGCAATGGCGTCGGTTCCCTTTTCCAGGGATGCCACAATGTATTCCAGCTGCTGCCTGGTGGGATTTGAAACCCTGGTATAATCGTAGCCGGTGCTCTCCCCCAGTCCTCTGTGAGCAAAAGTTGCCGACTGATATATTGGGAAGCTCAAAGCCCCCCACTTATCGGCTATGCTTTCGTCTGAGAGCTGACAGATGGTGTCCAGCCCGTATTCATCCCTTTTTTCCATGTTCCCCTCCCATCCGGCTTAAGGCCTTAATATGATCATTCATAAATGCCGCTGGAAAGATATCTCTCACCCTTATCAGGGAAAACGATCACTATGTTCCTGTCTGCATTTTCTTCCCTCTGGGCAACCTTTATGGCTGCGTGGAGGATCATTCCCGCGGATATACCGATGGACCAGCCTTCGATCCTGGCACAGAGTCTTGCCATCTCAATGGCTTCCTCGTCCTTTACTCTTATAACCTCCCCATAGATGCTCTGATCAAGAACCTCGCAGGGAACCACCGGTCCGACGCCCTGAATATGATGTACTCCGGGTTTACCTCCTGATAATACAGGAGAAGCATCGGGCTCTGCAACAATTATCTGTATTTCAGGATTTTTGCCCTTAAGGTAGGTGCCTGTGCCGGTGATGGTTCCGCCGGTTCCCACTCCTGCCAGAAAGACATCCACCTTTCCCTCCATGGTCTCCCAGATCTCAGGGCCCGTAGTCTTTATATGCATCCTTGGATTGTTGGGGTTGCTTCCCTGGCCCACCAGGAAAGAATTGTCGATTTCTTCCGCCAGCTCCTTAGCCTTCTGATTGGAGCCCTCCATATAGTCAGCTGCCGGGGTCAGTATAACTTCTGCCCCGTACCCCTTAAGGATGCTGACTCTCTCCCTGGACATGTTCTCAGGCATGGTTATTATTACCCTGTAGCCCTTGGCTGCTCCGATGGCAGCTATACCGATCCCTGTATTGCCGGAGGTGCTCTCAATGAGAGTACCTCCCTCCTTGAGCTTTCCCTCCCTCTCTGCGGCCTCTATCATGTTAAGGGCGATCCTGTCCTTGACACTGCCGCCGGGATTGAAGCACTCCAGCTTGGCAAAGATATGTCCCTTTGTGCCAAACTTCTCCTCAAGCTTTTTAAGCTGAAGGATCGGTGTGTCTCCCACCATATCGATTATGTTCGTATATAATTTCCCCATATCACACCTACTGTCTGCTTACTCTGATAAAAAGAGATTCCCGCTTATATCTGCTATATCCTCAACATCCTGAAGGTTGTCGATGGCTGCAATGAATTTCTCGCTCTTTTCCTTGCCGATGAAGGGCTCTGTGATCCTTCTGAAGAGCTCATACTCCTCCTCAAGACTGGTGTTGTTCTCGGGATGTCCCTTGGGATATACGATGGACTTCTCAAGAACGGTTCCGTCCACAAGCTCAACCCTGACTGTGGTCTTCGGGAAGTCTCTCTGCTTAAAGAGATCGAAGTTGTCTCTTGGTGTAAAGTTGTCGCCCTCAGCTGTGATCTTTGCTGCCAGGTCAAGGATCTCTTTTCTCTCCAGCTGATCCTCTGTGAACCACTTTGCTGTGGGCACCGGATCAAGGATATATGCCGCAAAGCAGAAGGATGCGTTAAACTGGGCATCCAGTGTCTTTTTGGAGGTGTCTCCGTAGTAGAAGGCTGTGAAACCTGTGATGGGGCTGATGGTGATCTTTTTGACCTCTTCTGCCTTGAAGGGACGCTCCCTGTAGATGGCATCCAGAACCTCAAGAGGTGTCTGTATCCACATATTTGCCGGCCAGTGCTTGAGATAGGTCTCATTGATAAGGTAGTTGTCCCCCCTTAAGTTCCTGTTGAACCAGGCGTTGTCAGTCTGGTCTGAAACGGTGCTCCAGTATCCCTTCTCGCCGTCCAGGTAATCCCTGCCGTTGTCAAAGCCCAGCTCAGTTATCTTGGCTGCAAAGATACCGTTATAGGCATCTGTTCCATGGGCGAAGTGATAGATATCTGACTTGGACTGTCCTTCGGCGTGAAGTCCCATTGCCACGGGAGTTACATAGACAGTTGCACCGATGGACTGGTTGATCTTGTCCGCATCAAAGTCGTACAGCTTTGCTGCAGCCAGAGTGGATCCGAATATCTGCCAGGAGCTGAGCCCCCAGGAGTGTCCCTTTAAATACTCTCGGCTTGGCTGGACCGAGGAAGCTATTCTCTGATATCCCTCGTAGGCTGCTGCCACAGCCGTGATATAATCCTTGCCGCTCTTATGTCTTGCCTCAGCAACGGAAAAGGCTGCTGCGATGGCTCCTGCAGACGGATGTCCTGTCCATGAGCAGTCTTCCCAGTCAAGAACATCTGCCTGTGTGGCATTGGCGAAGGCGGCAGTCTCTGCAGGCACCTTTTTGCCATGGCCACCCCAGATGGTGGCCTCCTCTTTTCCTCCATTGGCCTCTGCAAGCTTAATTGCATTCTGTGTGGTCCTTATGGGATTTGATGCCACAGATACTCCTATGGTGTGAATGGTAAGTCTCTTTACCTGTTCTATGACGGATTCAGGCAGATCCTCGTACTTAATGCTCTCTATCAGTTCTGACAGTTTCTGTGTGTTGCTCATACTTTTCTCCTCTCTTTAGCAGTGATGTCCCCATCAGATGATGTAGCTGTAATCGGGACTTGATTTCCTCAAAAACTCTATAGTCGCATCCTGTCGCGGATGATCAAAAAACTCTCTGGTGGGGGCCTTTTCCAGGATCTTTCCTCCACTCATGAAAAGCGTGTTGGTGGAAACTCTTCTGGCAAAAGAAAGCTCGTGTGTCACGATCAGCATTGTTGTCCCTGCACTTGCCAGATCCTCTATGGTGCGGAGGACCTCCCCTACAAGACCCGGGTCAAGGGATGCTGTGGGCTCATCCAGAAGAAGTACATCCGGCCTTGTCACAAAGGCCCTTGCAATTCCTATCCTCTGCTGCTGACCACCGGACAGCTGCGAAGGATAGTGATCAGCCCTGTCAAGAAGCCCTACCTTTTCAATGGCTTCCAGGGCCCTGTCCCTTGCCTCTTTCTTTGGAACCTTTCTCACCACATCCAGCCCCAGCATAACGTTTTCCAGAGCTGTCTTATTCTGGAACAGGCCGTAATTCTGGAATACAAATCCCATCTTTCTTCTGATGGATACCTCCTCTTTACGGGAAGCATGACCGCATCTCACCTTGAGATCCCCTATGCTTATCTCCCCCTCATCTGCTTCCTCAAGGAAGTCTACGCACCTTAGAAGTGTGGTCTTTCCCGATCCGCTCTCCCCCAGTATCACGTCCACATCACCGTCATTTACGGTAATGTCCACGCCCTTAAGTATTTCAAGATTATCAAATGATTTTTTTATACCTTTAACTTCTAACATAAGACCTCTCAATCTTTTTAAATACCTGCTCAACCGCCACGCAGATCACAAGGTACATGATGAATATAACAAGATAGCACTCTATGTATCTGATGCTGTCTGCCGCTGCCACTCTGGCCTCTCCCGTTATCTCCCTGATGGACATACAAAAGGCCAGGGATGTCATTTTTATAAGATTGGTTGTGAAGGTACAAAGAACCGGAAGCTGCTTTCTGATGACCTGTGGCAGGATGATGTGGACCTGAGTCTGAAGAGCCGTCATTCCTATGCTCTTTGCTGCCTCTGTCTGCAGCTTTGGAACCGCCAGAAGCCCTGCCCTGAACACCTCCGACAATATTGGAATCGATACAAAAGAAAAAACGATAAAACCGTATACCATGTCATCTATGCTGTACACATCTATTTCCCTGCCGATCAGTTTTCCAAAGCTCACTATCCAAAGAGGAAGTGCATGGTAGATGAAGTAGATGATCAGAACCAGCGGAAGGGATCTGACAAAAGAGATGTAGACCTTAAACACTCTGCTAAGGAGCCTCTCAGGCTTTAGGTTCACCAGAGCCATAAAAAAAGAAAGCTGTGTAGCCACGACTATGGCTACCACAACCAGAAGGGCCGTCTCCGGAATTCCTCCGGCACATTTGACAATGGTCTTAAGGATAAAATCAAGATCAAGCATTTTCCGCCTCCTTTTTTGGGCCGCTGCCAAAGTTAAGTTTCTTTTCCAGTCCGGATCCGAGAAGCGTAATGAGGGATGATATCGGCCAGTAGATGATTATCAGCGTCACGTAGGTCTCTATGACGAAGGCCCCCATGTGCTTGCCAAGGATGTAGTTGCCTCTGCCAAGGAGGTCGTAAAGGCCAATGGTGTAGGCCAGTGCTCCCTCCTTGACCAGTGCCAGAATGCTGTTGGATATATTGGGTATGGATATCCTCAGCATCTGGGGCAGAAGGATATGGAAAAAGGTCTGCGCTCCCGTCATGCCTATGCTCTTTGCCGCCTCTGTCTGAACCCTGTCGATGGACTGGTACGCCGATCTGAAGGTCTCTGACATGGATCCTGCGGTGAACAAGCTCAGGGTTATCACCACAAATTTGATCTTACCTGTGGTATCAAGGTTTATGACCCTTGGCAGTCCGTAGTAGACTACGAACAAAAGAACTACCGAGGGCACGCACCTCATTATAGTGGTATAGCCATATGCCAGATTTTTCAGTATTCTGTTTTTTCCAAGCTTTGCCAGCGCCAGAAGAGATCCAAAAATCACACCAATAACAAGAGAAAGCACAACATACTCCGCTGTCACCGGCAAAGCCTGTATTATCTGAACAAATAGCTCAGGTATCTTGTCAAACCGGAAAGTTTTCATATTAACTCTCTATCATTCATATTTGTAGTTGAAGATGTCATAGCCAAAGAACTCATTGGAAACCTCTGAGGCCTTGCCGCTTTCGATGACCTTTACAAGTGCGTCGTTGTACTCCTTTAAGAAGTCCTCACCCACGGTCTTTGAGAACATAGGATAGGTCTTGGCCAGTGTGAACTCAGAGTAAGCGATCTGGTCCAGATACTGGTGAAGATCTCCGTCCTCAGCCACTGTGTTGCTCTCAAAGGCGGGCTTTGTGAGGATCGCGCCGTCATACTTGCCTGCCACCAGCTCCTCAACGCCGCCTGCAACAAAGGTTGAGTCGTCTGTTGTCTTTATATCGATCTGTGCGTCAGGGTTTTCCTCGTTGTAGGATCTTACAACGTAGTACATTCCGTTTCCTGCAAGAATAGGAGCAAGCTCAAGACCTGCGTCATGGAAATCACGAAGATCCTTGATCCCCTCATTTTCTTTTCTGACTGCCAGAACCAGTACCGATGCTCCAAGGTTCTGATCCGAGATCAGGTACTTCTGTGCTCTCTCCTCTGTCCAGAAGGCATTGGTAAGAGCTGCCTGATAGTTGCCAGCTTCAAGTCCGATATAGGCATCATCATAGCTGGTGCCCACATATTCAAACTCATAATCAGGAAGAAGCTCGTCCACCTGTCTGAGCACCTCGATGTCATAGCCCGTGGGATTGCCGTTGTCATCCTCACCTGTCACAGGCCAGTTACCTGTATTTCTGTATGCAAATACGATCTTTTTGGCCCCGCTGCTATCGTCACTGGCCTTGGCCACCTGCCCCGAAGCACTTCCGCAGGCTGTGAGAGCCCCCGTCAGACTTACAAGTGTTGCAAGTGCAATTGTCCTGTTCAGTAAATTTCTTTTCATAACTTTTTCTCCTCTCTAATAAAATTATGTTTTATACATAGCCCCTTTGTTTAACCCTGGGACATTGGTAACAGTCATAGAACCAGGCGCAGTCCTTACACTTACAGCACCCATCAAAGGAGGGGTTATCTCTTGACTTTGCCGCGAACTGATCGTCCGCCAGGAAGGGTCTTCCGTATGCTATAAAGTCTCCTGCGTTTTCCTGAAGAAGCTTTTCTCCCCTCTCGAAGGTCCAGATCTCATCCACCAGGATCACCGGGATACCCAGGTGCTTTTTTATCTGCGCCCCCGTGTAGACCACATCGTTGTAGTCAAAATCCGCAGGACCTATCTGCTTCTGCCTAGTGGTCCCCGGGTAGCTGACAAAGGATGGATACTCCTTTGGCATGTACCTGTCGGATTCCCTTATTCCGTAGGATATATGGAAAAGATCTATTCCAAGCTTCTCAAGAGCCTTTGCTGTCTCGATGTCTGTCTCAAGATCCTGATTCCATCCCATCCTGTAGTCGATGATAAAGTCGTCCCCCGCAAACTCTTTTATCCTGCCGATGATATTGGCTGCCAGGTGAAGTCTTCCGTTTACATCTCCTCCAAACTCATCGATCCTGTGGTTTGTTATTGGCGAGGAAAAGAGATTCAGGAAAAACATGTTTGCTCCGTGGAGCTCTACTCCGTCACAGCCTGCCTCTTTTGCATTGAAGGCAGCTTTTACAAAAGAGTCCTCGATCTTTTTAAGCTCATCCTTCCTCCAGAAATCAATGGTGTCATGTCTGTGATGTCCGTCTGAGGGGTAGGCCAGCTGAACTATGATCTTTGTCCCGTTTTCATGGGCTATGTCTGCCAGCTTTTTGAGGTCCGTCAGCTGCTTTGGAGTAAAGATTCCAAAACCTCTAAGGACGCTTTTGTCCTCCTTTACCTTGAAGGCCTGTGTGATCAGAAGTCCCGGTTTAGTAGCAAGCCTCTTTCTGTAGTACTCAAGGATCTCCTCCCCAAGAGATTCCTCCTCTCCTGCCCTGACCCCAAAGGGACACATGGGAGCAATCGCTATCCTGTTCTGAAATGATATCCCCTTTACACTTATGGGTTCCAAAAGCTTCATACTCACCTCTCCTTCCTGCATGTGTCCTTGCTTTTGTTATTAGCCATTATGCTTTAGTGCATTGCAGATGTAAAACATACTAATCTTATAGGTGAATATAAGTTTCACTTATACCCTACGCTTGCCTGTCTTATGGAACCAAAAAGGCTGCCGCACAATACTGTGCGACAGCCTTTTTGTAAGGTTATATCTTATTCATCTGTAAGTTTGATCATGTCCACCCTGGTGGCAATTCCGATATCCTCCAGAGCCTTGATCATGCGGTACACCGTAGCTGTACCTATGGTCTTGTCAATATTATGAACGATGCAACAGATATCCTTGCAGGATGCTCCGTCATTTTCAGCTATGACATTTGCAACGATCTTTCTTTGTTTGGTTATACGCATTCCACTGTTCTTAAGTGCCAAGATAATCTTTTCATTGCTCATATGGTTGTCTTTTCCTCAGTGTATGAGTACGTTAATCAAGCTTATACTCCAGTGCCATTTCCTTCTGATTTCTCTGGATAAGATAAACAATAACTGCAGCAAATACTGCGATGGCAATTACTCCGTAAACAAAGCCTGCGCCAAAGCTGCCTGTTGTGATCAGCGTACCGATCTGGTATACAAGGAAACCAACTGTAAAGCCTGTTGCCAGCTGAAGGCCGATGGCACCCCAGAGCCACTTGGCTGACTTCATCTCGGAATTCATGGCTCCGAGAGCTGCGAAGCATGGAGGTGTGTAGAGGTTGAACATAAGGTATGCAAGAGCCGCAACCTTGGTGATGCCCATAACTGCTGCAACTGCATTGCCCTCGCCGATGAGCTCAAGCTCCTCTGTATCGATGAGGTTAGAGATAGCAAATACAGTAGCGATGGTTCCTACAACATTCTCCTTGGCGATGAAGCCTGTGATGGCTGCTGCAGCCAGCTGCCAGCTCACAACTCCCACAACGGGAACAAGAAGGTATGCAAAAGGTCCTGCTACGCCTGCAAGGATTGAAGTGTTCTCCATTCCCTCTTCAACAGGCTGGAAGCTAAAGTTAAAGGTCTGCATGATCTGTACTACAGTGTTGCACACAAGAATGATGGTTCCGGCCTTGATGATGTAGGCCTTTCCTCTCTCAAGCATAGACTTAAGTGCAAATGTAAGGCTGGGCACCTTGTACTCGGGAAGCTCGATGATAAAGAAGCTCTTTCTGAACTTCATGCCTGTGATAGCCTTGATAAGAAGTGCTCCCAGAAGGATAAGGAGGATTCCACCCATGTAGCAGATGAAGCTCACCCATCTTGATTCAGGGAAGAATGCGCCTGCAAAAAGAGCTATTACAGGGAGCTTTGCGCCGCAGGGCATGAAGGTTGCCAGCATTGCTGTTGAACGTCTCTCACGCTCATTTCTGATAGTACGGCAGGCCATGATGGCGGGGATACCGCAGCCTGTACCGATGATCATGGGAATAACTGACTTTCCTGAAAGACCAACTCTCTTGAATATAGGATCAAGAACAACTGTCGCTCTGGCCATATATCCGCAGTCCTCCAAAAGAGCGATCAGGAAGTACATAACCATTACGAGAGGAAGGAAGCCCACAACTGCTCCTACACCTCCGATGATACCGTCAACCAGCAGGGCATAGAGAAGAGGATTGGCATCTGCCATTGCATCTCCTACGAAGCCCTGGAAGGTCTCGATCCAGCCGGCCAGAATGTCAGCAAGCCAGGTTCCTAATGTTGTCTGTGAAATATAGAATACAAGCCACATGATGGCTGCGAATACTACAATACCGATAACAGGATGTGTGATGATATTATCTATGGAATCGCCGATGTTCTTGTCTTTGGTCAGGACCTTGCGCTGCTCAACTTCGCTGACGATCTTGTTTACAAACTCAAAACGCTTTCTGTCAGCTGCCTCTACGGCTGCCTTGTCATGCAGGTCAACATCGCCCTGAACGTAGGGTTCTGTCTGGCCCTTGCCCTCAAGCTCTGCTGCTGCCTTAACAACTTCCTTAAGTCCCTTGTCCGAAGTGGCAACTGTCTTTATTACAGGACAGCCAAGCTTCTCTGAAAGAAGCTTTTCATCAATTTTGTTGCCCTTTTTGTCGTTGGCATCTGTCTTATTGAGAGCCACAACCACAGGAACGCCCAGCTCCAGAAGCTGAGTTGTAAAGAAAAGTCCTCTGCTAAGATTTGTTGCGTCCACAATATTGATGATGGCATCCGGATGCTCATTCTTTACGTACCCGCTGGTGATGCTCTCCTCAGAAGTAAAAGGTGACATGGAGTAAGCACCGGGAAGATCCACTGCTATAAGCTCCTTGTTCCCGTCATAATAACTTTTTTTGATAACGCTCTCTTTCTTGTCAACGGTGACACCAGCCCAGTTACCGATCTTTTCACTTCTTCCGGTGAGGGCGTTGTACATGGTGGTCTTACCGCTGTTAGGGTTACCTGCCATCGCAATTCTCATTTTCTTCTTTTCCTCCTCGATCTTTTCAAAAAATATATTCAGAGCCCGGTTGCAGACCCTCTTAATCTGCGGCCTTGAAGCTCGGAATTATCAGTTCTGACTCATCGTCAGATTTTGATAGCAGCAGCTAACTCCGGGTCAATATTATATCTTGCATCCTTGATAGCCACCACCAGATTGCGCTTTTTGTCCACAACCGTGATCTTCTCGCCGCTGTAGCAGCCCAGCGAGAACAAAAAGCTCTCCATCTCTTCATCTCCGCCTGTTTCCACAGCTTCGATGGTGTATTCCTTACAAAGTTCTGCGTCATTAAGTGTCATAAAAAGCCTCCTCATACTGAAGTTAGCGTGTAGTAATAGCGATTAGCCCTTGCTAACTTCATTCATAGAATATTCTTATCAATAAAGTTTGTCAATAAGAATATTGAATTTTCAGCGTTTTTTATAAAAAAGGAAATGCCGCATTGGCAAGATGCGGCATTTAGGTAGGAGATTTCTTATGACTTTGTATGTCATTTGTTAGTTTGTTCTAACAAAGATGATGTTAGCACTCGCTAACCCCTGTGTCAACCCTTTTTTTATTTTTATTTCAGAAATTCTTTTCGGAAACATTATATTGTTAACAATTCAATTTTGTTAGTTGTAATTAACAGCCAGCTGTAGTATACTAGAGAAATCAAAGGAAAGGTGGACGTTACCATGGCCTTACAGGAATCAGGTGAAATGTATCTCGAGACCATATATGTGCTCTCCAAGGATCATACCAATGTCAGAGCCGTCGACATTGGCGAGGAACTTGGCTATTCAAGACCCTCTGTCAGCAGAGCCATGCATGTACTCAAGGACGAGGGGCTTGTCAAAACCGATGAGTACGGTTTTGTGAAGCTCACAGAAGCCGGCAAGATAATCGCAAAGCGCATATATGAGAGACATACAGTCCTCACCAAGCTTTTCATTGATCTGGGCGTAGATGAGAAGATCGCCACCGATGATGCGTGCCGTATTGAGCACTATATCAGCGATGAGACCTTCGATGCCATCAAGGCACACATGCTGCGTTACTCAGATAAAAAGGGCTGAAATTAAAAATGTGAGTCATGGGATCTGCAACTCCAATGACTCACTTTTTATTTACACCCTTGCAAATACTTCTGTATAATCTTTATCCGAAGCTTCGTATATGGACATCCCGCAGCTTGTCCTGTACCTCTTCCACGGAGGTGCTGCACTGTCTTCAAGGCGCTCTTTATAACGCGACTGTAATGAAGCAAACAGTACATCCCTGTCGTAGTAATCCCTGTTGGTTATTATAACCGCAAATTCATCCCCGCCAATTCTGAAGACCTGAGAATTAACGAACACGTTGCAAATGATCCTGCAGGCCCCGGAAATGTAGGCATTTCCTTTGTCATTGCCATATTTTTCATTTATATCACTCACTCCGTCAATATTGATCCTGACTACGCCAAACTGCGCCGTCTTCTTCTGGATATCCCAGTTAAGTGATTCAACCATCTTGTCATAGGCTGACCGGTTCTTTACTCTTGTGAGCTGATCCTGGTAGCTTGTCGCATCCACAGGAATGGTGTCTTTGACAAGAACAACCTTGTTCTTGCCGCTCTGCTTGCCGGCATACAGTTTCTCATCCGCATCCCTGATGACAGCTTCTATATCATCTCCGGCCTCATAGTCGGACATACCAAAGGTCATCGTCACCCTGAATTTATTTCCTTCATACTCAAAGGACTTAGCCTCTATCTGCTTGCGAACTCCCTCCAGAAACTCATAGGGATCATATTTCTTTTTACAGATCTTATCTACAAAAAGAAATTCCTCACCGCCCCACCGGCAGCACAATGGATCTTTTTGTCCCAGCATCTCTCCAATGGTCCTTAAGACATGGTCGCCGCAGTTGTGACCATAGGAGTCATTTATCTTTTTGAAGTTATCAATATCGGCAATAGCTATCCAGTAAGAATCCCTGCCGGCTTTTATGGTATCCATCACAGATGAGAAATAGTACCTGTTGGGGAGTCCTGTGAGCTTATCGTGAGAGAGCTGATACTCCTGCTGCTCCTCCGATGTGTTGGCAATATATACAAGCAGCTGCAGCACAAAGAGGTTTATTACAAATACAATCACTCCCCAGAGTAGTGTAAGCCAGAAATGAGCCTTTTCAGGAAGAGCATAGGCAGGTGGATTAAAGTGAAGATAGACATATGAACCAAGATAAAGAAACATTCCCAGAATGCAGAAGGGCATCACCCTGATAACTTTCAGCTTAAGACTACGCCCGGTATACTCTGCATAAAAAGCAAGTACATTCATCCCGATAAGCGTAACCTGAAAGCCACTGCCCCAGCCCGTAAGAAGCACAGCCAGGGTCATGTGAAGGGCAACCTCAAGATAAACCGTCACCGCAAAAGCAGGGAGCCACTCCTTGTATACAAGAAAAAGCGAAAACAAATAATAACAGATACTGAATATATTGAAATACACCATAGGATATACTTCGCACTGATAAAAAATCGTTATCATCAGCACGTGTACCAACAGAAAGCATATAGCTATACCGGCAGACACCAGCTTGGTTCTCTTCATATTCATGAACATAACAGCTGTATCCCTCCATAAGCGCTGTGACAAAAAAACGTGTGGTTATGGTCATTATAACATGATTTCAGAAGGACTATTATAACTTTTTGCAGGCACTTGCCTTATGGCAGTTTCCGGCCATCGGGCAGCCTATGCAGCGGGTTCCCTTCTTCTTTTCTTTATAGATATATCTGATAGCCAGAAACAGTATCAGGGCTATCACCAGGATTGCAATTATATCAGCCATACTTAATTCCATTCCTTTTTATTGAAAAATATTATTAACTGTCGTGATGTTAGCACAAACTAACATCCGCGTCAATATTCCATTCCTATAAGGTGTATGGCCAAATGCACTTTTTTTAAAATACAGATCTGTAGGGACTTTTTTTGATGATCTCCGTTGCGGTCTGATAGTCCACGGGCCTGCTGTAGAAATATCCCTGGCCATAGTAACATCCCATGTTTACCAGCTCTCTTCCCTGCTCTGCGGTCTCGACACCCTCAGCTATGATCTCCATATCAAGCTTTCTGGCAATGGTGATAATACTCTCTATGAGGATGGCCGACTTTTTGTCCACCGCTATCTTGTCCGTAAAGGACTTGTCTATCTTGATGACATCCGCCTCAATGTTATGAAGAAGGGACAGGGAGGAATACCCCGTTCCAAAGTCATCGATGGATATGTGAAGGCCCTTTTCCTTGAGGCCTCTGACAAACCTGATGAGCCTCTCGTACTCCATATCCTTCATACTCTCGGTTATCTCTATCTCCACATCACTGCTGTCAAGGCCATTGCTCTCTATTACCTCAAATATCCTGTCCTCGATCCTTGGCACAAAGAGGTTCTTTTTGGAAAAATTGCTGGATATTCTTGGGGGATTAAGCTCCATCTCCTTCCACCTTTTGATGGCTCTGCAGGTCTCGTTGAATATCGCCAGATCCAGCTCCGGAATAAGCCCTTCCCTGTCAAGAACAGGAATGAACTCATCGGGGTAGATAAAATGCCCGTCGTGAAACCATCTGCAGAGAGCCTCAAAGCCCACCAGTTTACCGGTCCTCATGTCTACCTTGGGCTGGAAAAAGGGCATGAACTCATGCTCCTTGACCGCTGTTGGGAAGGCTCCGATTATATACCTGCCCTGCATCATCATCCTGCTGAGGTCTTCTCCAAAGAAGACGACCTCCTGCTTGAGCCTGCTCTTTCCGATTCCGCAGGCCACATTGGCATCGTTGAGACGTTCAAGGAAGGTCTTATTCTCTCCCTCCGTAAGGCTTGACACACCTATCCAGGCCCCCACATCAAACTGATTTCTGGGAGCAGTTTTCAGCCTCGATATCTTTACAGAGGAAACCTTCTTAAGGAACTTTTTAAGGTTTTCCTTGTGAATGTACACTACAAAGTTGTCGCCGCCCATCCGGCCTACGCCTTCATCTTCCTCCACGAATTTAACCAGCTTTCTGGCGTACTGGATTATCCCTTCATCACCGGCATTGGCCCCTGCCACCTCGTTTACATACTTATAATTCCTTAGGTTCATTCTAAGGACCAGAAGATTCCCCGGATCCACGTTCTGAATAAGCTTGTAATATTTCTTTTGAACAGAATTGATATTGGGAATACCCGTCAGAGTGTCAGATGCCTCCGCAAAATCCAGCATCTTGCGAAGATTCTGTCTGCTGGCGATAAGATATACAACATCAGCAAAAAAGTCGTAGACAGCAAAGTCCACATCCTTTTCTTCCACTCCCTTTTCAAACTCTACGTATGCATGAACATACTCCAGTCCGTCATAATAGTAGGTATAAGTCCTGGACAGCTCTCCGCTGTTGCCGGAATCAAACAGGATAAGTTTTCTGTCTTTTTCTTTAACGTCTACCACAAGCTTGCCGGTTCTGTGGTCCCTGTACTTGTCCTCGCTGCCAAGGTCCATATCGTAGTACAGCTTCGCCACCTTCAGTTCGCGGCACAACTCACCAAACAGCTCCGGATTCATGTTCTCCAGCGCTGCGCTGCGGATCAGACTCTTAAGGTTATCCAGAAGGTGACTGTTCAGTTCCATAGCTTATCCTCACAAGAATTGTCTACTGTTTTCAAAACGTGCTTTACATCTCAACACGTTTTTTTACAATAAGTATAACATCCTTCCACTTTTCCAATCATAAAATAACCATAAAATGCAAAAAGCCACGACACGTAAGTGCCATGGCTTTTCGCAACGCTTATAAAAGGAAAGAGTAAAAAATAGGAGGATATACTTAAGTAATCATCCCTTAACCGCACCAGCCGATACACCACCAACGATGTACTTGGACATGATGAGGTAAACCACAATAACCGGGAAGATAGATGCTGCGATCATGATATAGATCTGTCCCATGTCGAATCTGAGCCAGTCAGCTCCACGGAGCTGAGCGATCAGAACAGGAAGGGTCTTCTTAACATCTGTGTGCAGGATCAGGGCAGGTGTGAAGTAGTTGTTCCAGCTTCCCACGAATGCGAAGATCATCTGAACACTGATAGCAGGCTTAATAAGTGGCAGAATAATTGTATTAAAGGTACGGAACTCTCCGGAACCGTCAATTCTTGCGGCCTCCACCAGTGAAAGAGGGAGGTTGCTCTCCATGTACTGCTTGATATAGAAGTACGTTACAGGAGATGCAATTGCAGGAATAATAAGGGGGATGATGGAATCATCCAGTCCCAGTCTGACTATCAGACGCAGGAATCCAAGAGCTGTAACCTGTCCCGGGATCATCATGATCGCAAGGATAAAGGTTGCGATGGCTGCTTTGCCCTTAAAGTTATAGGTGTTGATGGCATAAGCTGTCATTGCTGAGAAGTATGATGTAAGGCACGCTGTGCAGGCCGATACAATAATACTGTTAAGAAATCCCCTTGCAATTGGAATCGTTCCGCTTAAAAGGCTGTTCCAGTTATCCAGAAGATGTGTACTTGGAAGAACTGTAAATCCAAGGGTCATCTCTGAGTGAGATCTGGTTGAGTTGATGAGCAGAATATAAAACCAGATCAGACATAAAAAGCTAAAGAATATAAGTACTACATAAGCGATCGTTCTTCTTACTCCGATCGGCACGCCGTGAGGCTTCATTTGTGTATCGTTATTCATCCCTGTATCTCCTTCCTTAATTCCTTTCCTTAGATCTGTTCATCCTGAATACGATCAGACTAAGTATTCCGGTTACCACAAACATGAATACTGACAGCGCACCGCCTCGACCGACGTCTTTGCTGGTCAGGTATCTGTTCAGCAACATGATGACTGTGGTCAGGGAATCTGTAGGATTGCCTCGGCCATTGGTCAGGATCTGAGGAACATCGAACATCTGCAGACCACCGATAAGTGATGTGATCAGCACGTATACAAAAATGGGACGAAGAATAGGCATTGTAATCTTAAAGAATACCTGTGAGGCTGTAGCTCCGTCCACCTGAGCCGCCTCATAAAGTGATGAGTCAATACCAAGCATACCTGCCATAAGGAGGATCGTGGTATTACCAAACCACATCAGAAAGTTCATCAGCATAACCAGGATTCTTGAAGCAGAAACAAACTGGAAGAACTTGTAGGGTTCGCTGATAAGATGAAGGCTTAAAAGAATCTGATTGATGGGACCGCTGTCTGAGAAAAGTGCAAAGAACAGCATTGAGAAAGCGGATGCCATGATCAGGTTGGGCATGTAGATAACTGTCTTAAAGAATCTCTGTCCCTTGAGACGAAGGCTGGGATCTGAGAACCAGTATGCCAGCAAAAGAGCTATCGTGATCTGAGGAATAAATCCGCCTACCCACATGATAAGTGTATTGATAAGGTATTTCCAGATTTCCGGAGTTCCAAGCAGATTGACATAGTTCTGAACACCAACGAAGTTAGGTCCTATCTGCTTAAGACCGGATCGATAATTTTCAAAAAAGCTGTTATAAATTGTTGAACAAAGTGGAATAAAACTGAATATTACATATGTAACAAAGAAAGGGATAAGAAAGATGTAACCCCATCTGTTGAACTTCACAACGTTCTTATTGGACTGTTTCTTGTCCATACTAACTACCTCCGACAAATCTTACTCTTTGAAATCACAAGCGTTTTCTAAAGAATTGCCTGCCGGAAAACCGGCAGGCAACATTATTACTTTGTAAATCCTATGCAAAATTATTTTGTAAGCTCAGGATATCTCTGAAGTGCAAGTGTGTAGAACTGCTCAAGAGCCTCATCATATGTTGCATAGTTGCCGTTGATGTAGTCACCCATAGCTGTCTGGAAGTCTCCAAGAAGACCCTGGTCATAAGCTGTAAGGTTAGCCATGTCGATGTTGTCAGCACCTGCACAGAACATCTTAAGAGGATTCTGTCCGCCAAGAACTGCATTTGAGTATGAAGGATCATTAGCAAGCTCTTCCATAACAGGTCTGTTGTTAACGAAATCATTGTCCTTAAGTACGATGTCCTTCATAACTTCAGGATCACATGTCATCTTTCTCATGATATCAGCAACAAGTGTAGGGTTGTCTGTTCCTGCAGCTGCGCAGATCCATGTTCCGCCCCAGTAGAAGCCCTGAGGTCCCTCTGTAGCAGCCCAGCCGCCATCGTGTCCAACAGATCCTTCTACATCAGCTGCCATACAGAAGTCGATAAGCCAAGCAGGTCCAAAGTAAGCAAATACCTTTCCTTCAGGATAGAAGCCCTTGTTCCAGTCTTCACCCCACTGTCCCCATGTGTTGCAGTAGCCTGCATCAGCAAGCTTCTTGGAATCCTCAACCCACTTCTTGAGGTTGTCATCAACCTGGATCTGAGTTCCGTTAACCCAAGGAAGCTTAGCGTTGTTCTGATATACACGGAATGTATCAGCTGTTGAGGAGATTACGTCGTAGCCGGCCTTGTCAAGCTCGCCTGCTGACTCAAAGAACTTGTCCCAATCTGAGAACTTAGCCTGGATATCTGCAGGCTCATCTGTTCCGAATACTTCCTTGGCAATTGCTCTGTTGTAGATCATAACACCGGGGCAGCCCTGCCATGATGTTCCCTTGATAACGCCGTTAGAATCTGTAACAACGTCCTGTGTGTATGTGTACTGATCCTTAAGATCATCAGCTGTGATGCCAAGATCTGCAATAGGCATTGTGTAATCTGTATCTGTATACTTAACTGCGTAGTCAGCCTCTACAAGGAAAAGATCAAGCTTGTCATCTGCTGAAGCGCTGTCCTGTGCAAGAAGAATCTCATCAAGTCTGTTCTGATAAGCGTTCTCCTCGTTAGGTGTGATCAGCCAGTTAACTGTAACATCACCGATCTTACCTGTTGTTCCGTCAACTACCTCATATCCGGGATAGTGATCTGTAAGACGGCTCTTGAACTCCTCGTTCCATGCTGAGATATTGAGTACAAGTCCCTCATCTCCTGCTGCAGGTGCTTCTGCTGCGGGTGCCTCTGCTGCTGTATCAGCAGGTGCTTCTGCTGCAGGTGCCTCTGCTGCGGGTGCCTCTGCTGCAGGTGTCTCTGCTGCAGGTGCCTGTGTTGTAGATGCTCCGCCACATGCTGAAAGCATTCCAGCTACCATTGTTGTTGAAAGTAATACACCGAGTACTTTCTTCTTCATAACTAGTTTTACCTCCCTTTTTAAAAAAAGTGTTTGAAGTTTATATTTAAAACAGCTATAGCTGTCTTAAACCATATTAAGTGATCAGGCCTTGACCCTGCCTACCGACTCGCCCTTTTCAAGTGCGCCCGGAACCACGATCTGTTCGATCAGCGTCCCCTTGGGATTGTTGATAAGATCTATGAGCTTACTTGCTGCAAGTCGTCCTATCCTGTCGGTATCCTGGACTATTGTGGTCATCAGCGGAGAGATGCGTCTTGCTATCTCTATTCCGTCATATCCTGCGACCGATACATCATCAGGAACCTTAAGCCCTCTCTCCCTTATGGCGTTGTAGCCGCCAAAGGCTGCAAAGTCATCGGAATACATGATACAGGTTGGAGGATCCGGCAGATTGAGAAGCTTGTCTGTGGCCTTCCTGGCCTTCTCAATGTTCCTGTAGGGACATTCAAGCATGTACTCGTCAGGAACGCTGACTCCAAGATCCTGCAGTGTCTTATAGAAGCTTGCCACCCTGCTCTGGGTAACAGCAGTGTTCTCGTGGCCGTGAACGTAAGCTATCTTCCTGTGTCCCTGTTCATATATATATGTAACAAGTTCTCTCATTCCCTTGATGTTGTCGGATACAATTGATATCCGGTTGAAAAAGGAATGGTCGATGGTGACTACAGGAATATTGCTGTTAATGAGCTCGTCCACCTCAGGGTCCGAGAACTCAACGCAGGCGATAACCACACCATCGAAGCCTCTGTATATGGCATGGGACAGATAACTCATATTGTTCTTGCCTGATCTGTCCGCATTGATGAAGGTGATGTCGTAGCCTTCCTGCTCAGCTTTCTTTTTAAAGCTGTCCAAAACGTGTGAGAAATAATCATGGGTAAGTCCACTGTTGGCCTCGTCTACGAACAGCACTCCGATATTATTGGATCTGTTGGTCTTGAGCGCCTGTGCTGCAGCATTGGGATGGTACCCCAGATGCTCTGCAACCTCTCTGATCTTCTCCTTGGTCTCCTTGCTGATATCGCTGTGATCATTCAGTGCTTTGGAGACGGTAGCGATAGAAACTCCGCAGGCCTTCGATATGTCTTTTAATGAAACAATTCGTTTAGCCATCGCTCTCTTTTTCTCACTTAATCGTTTTCGTAGTTTCAATATACAACGAAATTACTCCAAAATCAAGTTAAGTTTTTAAGTTTTTGTGCAAGTTGGATATTTTTGTCACTCTTTACCAAAAAGTTTGTCGTTATTTCATTTATTATTTCGGTTTTAGTTACATTTTGTTCACATTTCAAGTAAACGTTTTCGGCGTTAACCAGTATTCATGGGCTTTTGGGGAACCCCGATGGCCTAAACATGGTTCTTCTCAGCACAAACGCGGTTTTTTCTATATTTATTTCCAATAAATTCCCTATTGAAATTACGAAAACAAGTATATATAATATGCTCAGAATGTTTCTTAAACGTTTAAGTACGAAAGGGAGGTTTTTATGAAGTACGGTTATTTCGATGACAACGCACTTGAATATGTGATCACGACACCCAAGACTCCCCTGCCCTGGATCAACTATCTGGGCAACAAGGAGTTCTTTTCACTGATCTCTAATACCTGTGGAGGTTATACCTTTTATAAGGATGCCAAGCTCCTCAGGCTGACACGTTACCGCTACAACAACGTGCCCTATGACAACAACGGCAAATACTTCTATATTAAGGATGGCGACACCATCTGGAATCCCGGATGGCAGCCTGTAAAGACAGCTCTCGACAGCTACGAGTGCCGTCACGGCCTTGGCTACAGCACCTGGAAGTCCTCCAAGAACGACGTGCAGGCAGAGGTCCTCACCTTCGTTCCCATGGATGACAACTGTGAGGTTTCAAAGGTAACACTTACCAACAACAGAGCTTCTGCAGCAAAGCTCACACTCTTTTCATATGTAGAGTGGTGTCTCTGGAACGCTGATGATGATATGAAGAACTTCCAGAGGAATCTCTCTACAGGTGAGGTTGAGGTTACAGACGGAGGCAGCGTCATCTATCACAAGACAGAGTACAGAGAGCGCCGCAACCACTACGCTATCTACGGCGTCAACAGCAAGGTAGACGGTTTTGATACCAGCCGTGACGCTTTCCTTGGCGCCTACAACGGTCCCGACAGCCCTGATGCTGTCAAGGCAGGCAAGTGCACAGGGGAGCTGGCCAGCGGATGGTCACCCATTGCCTCCCACCAGATCAATGTTTCTCTTAACCCGGGCGAATCCAAGACCTTCATCTTCACTCTTGGCTACATCGAGAACCCTGAGGATGCCAAGTGGGAAGCTCCCGGTGTTGTCAACAAGGAGAGGGCAAAGGCAATGCTCTCCAAGTACGACAATGAAGCTTCTGTAGACAGCGCCCTTACTGAGCTTAAGGACTACTGGAAAGAGCTTCTTTCCAACTATCATATTTCCTCCTCCAACGAGAAGGTTGACCGCATGGTCAATATCTGGAACCAGTACCAGTGCATGGTTACCTTCAACATGTCCCGCTCCGCTTCCTACTACGAGTCAGGAATCGGCAGAGGAATGGGCTTTAGAGATTCCTGTCAGGACCTTCTGGGCTTTGTACATCTGATCCCGGACAGGGCAAGACAGCGTATCATCGATATCGCATCAACACAGTTCCAGGACGGATCCGCTTACCACCAGTACCAGCCTCTTACCAAGAAGGGCAACTCCGATATCGGATCCGGCTTCAACGATGATCCTCTGTGGCTCATCGCAGGAACCAGCGCATACATCAGAGAGACCGGTGATCTTTCCATACTGGAAGAGATGGTCCCCTTCGACAACGACATGAGCGTTGCCAAGACACTTATGGGACACCTTCAGTGTTCCTTCAACTTCACAGCTACCCACAAGGGACCTCACGGTCTTCCTCTTATCGGAAGAGCTGACTGGAACGACTGTCTGAACCTGAACTGCTTCTCAGAGCATCCCGGCGAGTCCTTCCAGACCTTCGGACCTTCCGAGGGACCTGTTGCAGAGTCAGTATTCATCGCAGGAATGTTCGTCAAGTACGGCGAGGAATATGCACAGCTCTGTGAGCTTACGGGTGATG